>Ga0326511_10002329_pt1 | contig 15482 bp, 10 predicted proteins | sample 0_2496_0518_D_FD_203701 | JGI IMG/M metagenome (GOLD analysis project Ga0326511, IMG submission 203701) | Bovine rumen microbial communities from UC Davis, California, United States - 0_2496_0518 | ecosystem: Host-associated > Mammals > Digestive system > Stomach > Rumen | place: USA...
CTACGAACGAATCTAATGTCCAAAGTACGTCCACTAAACTACCAGGAGCAAATTTATATCTAGTCCATCTAATAGAATTTCTTAGATAAATAATCAAACTCTTCTGAGGGTCGTTAGTGTGCTTACAGATAGAAAACCTAGGAAACTCACCGGATTTGTTTTGATAAACTTCAAAATTTAATGCAGAATCCGCTTTAAATTTTTTAAGCATATCATTAACAGTGTTCAACGAAATATCATCCAGTTCATTTCCAGTCACTGATTCACTATCCTTAACCGCATAATTAAAAATTCTAAGATCATTAAACTGATATTTCATCAGTTCTTCCCTAGCAGGAACTTTATCTTTCTTTGAATTGAAAGGAAGATTTTCGCTAATCAGTTTTAGTGAAAAATAAGGAGTTACTGACTCATCCACACCTGGCGAATAGACCTGATAAGCAAGATAATTAGACAAACGGTTATTTTCAAGATAGAAAGGATAGATTTTACCGTATAAACTATCCATTTTTGGTTGATTTGTATTTTCCATTTCTTATAAATTTTTTAGGAAAATTAAACAATAATAGGATTAACATTAATAGCTCTAATCCCTTAAGCTCATTCATAAGGATTGAATAGGGAAATATTAGCAAAAGGGGAATTTTGAGAATAAAAAAAAATACCTCAGCAAAAAATTTACTAAGGTATTTTTATATTTTTTTTTCTTATTTGAAGAGGTCTTTTAATTCGCCGACCTCGTCATTTACCATCTGGTGGTAATATCCACCTTTCTGGTAAAGCTCTTTGGAAGTACCTTCTTCGAGAATAGTACCTCCATCACCTAATACGAAAATCTTGTCCGCATTAGTTACTGTTGAAAGTCTATGAGCGATCAATATAACGATCTTCTCAGAGAAATTCATTCCTGTAGCTAACGCATTGAAAATTTCCTTTTGGGTGAATGCATCCTGAGCTGATGTAGCTTCATCCATTACGAGGATTTTTGGATCCTGCATAAGGGTTAAAGCAATACTCAGTCTCTGACGCTGACCTCCTGAGAGTCTCATCCCTCTCTCACCTATCTGGGTATTATACCCGTGTTTAGATGAGATAATGAAATCATGGATTTGTGCGATTTTACAGCACTCTTCCATTCTTTCTTGAGAGAAGTTCCTAACCACTTTGAACTGGTCTTTAAATGAACCAGTTAAGTGATTTGAACTTTGAGAAACCATACCTATAAGTGAAGGTAAAGTTTCTCTAGAAATTTCCTCAATAGGAATTTCTTCTCCATCGGCCATCTTTACAATGATCTTGCCTGCGTCCGGGGTTCTCAGGCGGCAAAGGTTATCTACTAAGGTAGATTTACCACAACCACTCTTTCCTACGATTGCATATTTGTAGGAAGTTTTCATGGTGAGGTTAACCCCTTTAAGAACCTCTGTTTTACCTTTCTTAGGATCTTCTGGATCTACGTAAGAGCAAGTTAAGCCCTCTACTTCAATACCAGCCACCTTTGAAAGGTCCGGAGTTTTTTCCCCGTAATACTGTTTTTCGCTAACATCTACTACGTCTTTGAGACGCTTTGCGATATTAGCGTACTCTGGAACCATATCTACAGTCAGATAGATCAGAGTATCAGTCATGGAGCCTATATCACCCCAATAAGTGAATGCCATATAGGCAGTTCCTGCTGTCATTTCTCCTTTATAAAGAAGATAAAATGACAAAAGATAGAAAACCACCTTCACAAGAAAATTCTCTATTCTCGATAGATGTGAGAATTTGAATTTTCCCATCATGGCTCCTGTATAGGATCTCATAACATGGTTAGTAGATCCTTCGAGAGCACTCATAGACTCTTTATAAGATCCGTTCAGATGAACTTCTCTATAACGGTCTAATGAGTCTCTAAGTGATTGAGTTTTAATTTCTCCCCAATCACTCACCCGATTTTCCCATTTCTGAAAAACTGGGGTTTTGAATTTAACGTAAACCAGGTTAAATACCAGGTCTACTACAAAGAGTAATATAAACCACGGTGATATAAAAGAAATCACCACAGAAGCTATTACTCCTTGTATAATATAGGCTAAAGACCTAGGAAGATCCGCAGCTAGTGCGTTTCCTTTCTGAAGTTCACCAACTCTTTTACTAATTGTTGAGTTCGTGAATTTCGCAAACAGCTCAGTCGAAGCTGCTTGGATTTCGGAGACCTTCTTATTTATGAAGTCCGAAATAGACCCCATCATAAGAACTTTTACTCTCCGATTACACCAGTTTCTAGCAGTGTTAACTATGAGAGAAAGTAAACACATTGCCACTAGGGTAATGATTATTACAGTCCATGTAGTTCCCACTTGTTCAGGTGAGACTGCAGCGTCTATCAGCCAGCCTTTTACCGCTATCCAGAGCTGCTCGTAAAAGGATAATAAGAATAAAACTCCTATTATCCCCCAAACCTTCCAGCCAAGCGTTTTTATGTATGGCCAAAAAGTTTCTTTGATCATTTTTGTTTGAGCGGAGAATGATAACTCCGCTGCGATTTTATTCATGTTGTAGTTTTTTTTTGTTAAAAACTTGAAATTATATTGAGTATGATAAGTAAATTATATCATGCTCAAAAATAAGGGTTTAAAAGGTTAGTAACAAGAAACCTTGATTTTCTTACATTTGGTAAAAGAAATCAAAAATTCAAATATTATGTTAAATATAATCAAAAATTATTTAAAAGAGCTCGGTATTGAATATGTACCAGGCATGAAAGTTAGATGGAGAACTAGACATGGAAATTCATCTACTGACCATGTCTGCATTCTTTCCCAAAGGCCACTCCCACCTAAATTAGATATTCATGATTATCCTCAATTAGAATATAGAGTTATAAATAATGTACTCTATGTGAATTCAGTGGATGAGGATGACTATAATGGAAAGAGGGGGTTTTATTTTTCAGAGGATCATTACACTATTATTGAGAAAATAAATTATGCACTATCGTTATTAGTGTATGATAAAAACCCATATTACAGTGATTCTATATATAACCCAAAGGAGTTTAGATTTCACAGTAAGAGAGAGTTAGAGGAGTCTAAGAGGCTTTTGGTAAAGAGTTATGTTGAATCCTCGAAATCTCTTCGATTACTGTTAATAAAACACTTTGATTTGGATGATGTAGTATTTTCATTTGATCGTGTTATTGATACTTTTTTATCGATTAATACTACAGATCCAGATGAGATATATGTAACATTAGTACATGCTGGTTTAATTAGTCTTGATAATAGTGAAGATTATTATAGTGATTTAAAAAATCACAGTATTAATGTTAATGATTTCATTTCTATGGAATGTATATCAGGAAGCAATTCCGATAATATATCTGAAAATATATTAGAGACAGAGGAAACTCTAGCTGATTTTGTTCTTAATTCTTATTCAGAAGTCTATCCAGTATCAGACGGTAGTCGCGGTACTGTTTATAATAGCTTAATAGAACATGGAGTTGTGTTACCTGAAGTAGCAGATGAAAAAATAACATTATCCTGTGAAATGATTATTAAGGATTATCAAAATAAGTCAGAAATAGATCCAAAATTTATTCGAGCAGAAATTTCTACAGAGACTTCTATATTTCTTGATGTTCTTGATGATACTCAGGACGTAACTAGGGCGGTTAATTCTGATACTGTTAAAACTGTAGATTTGGATACTGGATTGCTTCAGTCACAATATAGATTAGATGTGAATAATTGGTCTAATTGTCCTATAAATACATTTGATTATGAACTAGGATGTCCTGTTATAGAAACTAGATATAGTAACCTAAGCAATAAAATTAATACTGGATATTACGGGACTTCTGTGACTATTAATGGGAAATCTGTAATATTCAGCAACAGTACTAAAACAGACTCGATGACAACTTCGGATGGTAAGTATATACTTATCAATAGAATATCAGCTGTTAGTGACAATGAACAGGATAGGTTGAACTTAATAAAAGAAATATTATCCACTATTGATCGCGAAGAACTCAGATATGCCTTAAGAAAAATTGATAAAATTGACGTCAATAACTTAAACCTAGATGACGGAGAAATTTCTATAGCTATTCAGAACATTCTGGAAAATAATTTATCCGGTATAGGCAATACTTTTAGTAGAATTGAGGAGTTAAGAAATACCATGGATATCACAAACCCTTCTTACTTTGAAAAGGTAGAGGTAATGGGTATTTCTTATTACTGGATCAAACTTACGAATTTATTGCCTATATTAAGCAAACACAAAGATGAATTAATTAAGGAGGATAATCAGACTTACTCAATTCTCGAGTGTTGTAGAAAGATCATGGGAGATAATTGGATAGACCATTTAGTTTACACAATTCCAGTATCTATTAAATATAATAACTAATATTAAATTATGAAATCATATCCAATAACGTTTGATTTATATCGAAAATTGGTAAAGGAACCATTAAATGAAAGGGTTACCCTATTACTTAATAATGAGTTTTCCAAATTGAGACAGTCTCTTACACAGCCTGTAAGTCCAGTAAATACCCTTTGTAAATTAAATAATGGGATTAATTATTTAATTTTTGAGATAGATAATACACCTATCCCTGTATCTCTATTTAAATTTACTAAAAATATTATTAGTGGGTGGAGATTATCCAGCACTACAAATATTCATATAGATATTATAGCTGGTATATATCTCGAGAAAAGATTCCAAAGCTATGAGGATAAAATCAGAACTCAGGTATCGGACGGTCTACAAAACAACTATTCAGCTGGTGATTGGGTAATACGAAGATTAGAAACAAAGACTAAGTATATTCATAATGTTCGTCACAAAGCGAGATTATTTCTTGGTGAAAAATTACTATCTAGTTGTTATGACTTGAGTCGAGTAACACCACTAAATAATCTACTCATAATGGGAGATTATGCTATTACAAATAGTAAATATCCGGATCAATCAGTGAGTTTTACAGTAGTTGATCAAGATAGACTATTAATTCCTGAATTTTGTGAAGTACCGGCGGATATGAATAAAATAGTAAATAAAATAATTTTCATTAATAATTTAATTAAACTAAATCCTACTGTAATATAAATAAATGGGAAGACGTAAAGATCCAAATAAATTAAGTGATGATTTAATAGCAGCACTTAAAGGGGCAGCTAGTAGAGTGAATACTACGCTACCAAACTATGAACCAGGTTATGTCTCAGCCAGTAGAACGGCTGAGATTTCCGATAGGGAAACTTGTGATAGCCTAGAAGAGTTTGTAGAAATTCGATTTAATCGAGAGTGTTTAGACATACCTGAATTAAGTGATGCGGCTAAAATGAGTAATGGTCATTTGTTTGTGTGTAGAGAGTTATCTAATCCAGATATAAAATCCAGAAAGTATGATCAAGCCCTTGTAACACTTATAGAGGAGAGTGATATTGATGCTGAGGTAGATAAAATCATCAAGAAAAAAGATGATATAAATTTAGGGGTCGAACAAATACGACACCAATACCCAGAAATTGTACACGAATTAAGAGCTTCTTTAGAAAAGGGTATTTCCATGGCTAAAGGAGTATTAAAAGGATGTACAAAGTTCAAATTCAACTCTGTTAAACAAAAAATAAAAATAACAAACGAAAAAAATAAAAAATTATAAAAATATGATAAAAGAATTAAAAAATGAGTTATTTATTCCAGAAAATATAACAGTTTATATTTCTGGTAATAGAGTTGTAATTACACCTGATTGGGTAACTCCTAAAGTAACTAAAGCTTATACTGATTCGCTTCAAGATACCGAAGTAAGAAATTGTATAGATTCAGCTACCGCAGTAGAAGAAGTGAATCTTAATTTGAAGTTTAGATTTGAGGATGATAAATGCTTTATATCTATGCCAACGGTTGCTAAAGGAAACTGGATGGAATGCATTTTTAGCTTTCCTGATTCCAAATCTTCTACTTATTTCTATAATGATCTTACTGAATTAGCTTTAACATCGAAAAAAGATAGTAGTGATGGAAGTTATACTGGTATTAGTATTGGATTTAATCAGAGATGTCCTGGTGTACCGTTCTTTATGAACAAAGATATGAAAGACATTTATAGATCTGCCGTTAAAAATGGAAGTAAATATATGGTCTTTACTACCGCTTCCGCTTTTGGAACTAAAAGAACTAAGAGTTGGAAACCAGGTTATAAATACGTTGATGCTTTAGGTAACCAATTTACGATTATTGGTAAATACAATATAGGAGAAGACGCTTATAACTTAGTAAAAAGCGGTATAGAGATGGAAAATTCGGTTAAGAAACAGGAAAATGCCAGAAGTTTTGTAAAAACTGTTGTGGATATTATAAATTCAGACAGTAGCTATAAAACAGAGGAACCGATTACTGCTTCTTATTGTAGCGTATTCTTGACTATTAAGGATAATTGCGATGATATTCAGTCACTTAATGATCGAGCTATAGATGTATACGACGATTTAAATGAGTTTTCAATACAAATAATTCCATCTGAGTGTGTCTATCCAGCTTTTGAAGTAGAAAAAGTATTTGAGAAGGACGAATTAGAAAATAATCCGTTAGATTTCCTCAAAATAGCAGAGAATACAGTAAAAGCGTTCAAATTCGGAGAATATACTCATGATGAATCACTCCCAGCAACACTTAACAAGGGAGTTAATGATTACGTAATTGAGAATTTGCTCTATTTATCTTCAATTGAAAACCCATCTACTGGTGAAGAGGTTAAGGAAATTTCCGAATTACTGAAAAAAGTAGTAGAGGAAAAATTTAAGGAGATGATATTATTCGATCCTGAATGTCTTACCCCAACCGTTTCATACGATATCCAACCTATGGAATCTATAACGATTATTAAAAGATCCGCAATATTTATTAGCAGTATTCTTAAACACAGTAGTTTATTTGAGACTGCTTTAAATTATTTGAATACACATATTGTTGATTTTGAGGAAATGTTTAATAATATAAGAACTGAAATAAAAGATCAACAAACATATATTTTCTCTAGCTGGGAGAATTATGATAGGTATGTGAACTATTCAAATATCCCGTATTTAACAACTAATCTCATAACCATAGAGGTTGCTGGTGATAATAAAGTATTTACGAAGGGTATTGAATTACCTGATGATGCAAAAATCGCATTTGGAGATGAGTTGTATAAAACCGTTGGAGAACTAGTAAACAATGCGGTTATTTTTAACGGGGCTGGTGTTCAAAGCTATCATACGTTTGAAGATGGCGTAAATATGGTAATTACTTACAATGACCTGAAAAGATACTTAAAAGATAACTTCACGGATCAGCTAAAGAATAATATCCTTAGTAGGAAATTTTATAAAACCCACATAAACATTAAAATTTCAAAATAAATGAAAACAACAGAGTTTATAAAAGAGGGTGAAGTTATAGGGACTCATGGCTATGGTAAGTTTCAAGTAAGATTATCTAACGGTCATGAATGTACTTGTACTGTTTCCGGAAAAATGTCTAATGCAAAAATAAACATTACAACTGGGGACATGGTAGAGGTTTCACTATCTACGTACGATCTCTCGCTAGGTCGTATAGTCAGAAGAATAAATACGCAACAGCAAAAGAAAACCACTACAGCTTTTCCAAAAAAGAAAAAGAAGTAGTGAGTATGAATAAAAAAAAAAGAAACGGATTAATCCGTTTCTTTTTTTTTCTTACTAAACCCTTCCATCACCGGTCATACCGATGATTTGGGCTTCAAGATCTCGAGTTTGTTTGTCGAGAAACTGAATTTTTTCTTCAAGCTTCTCTTTCACTTTCTCTATGATTTTATATGTTTTTGTAAGGATTTCATTTTCAATAAGAACAGCCCTTACAGCCTCCTTATCGTCACTAATGAGATCAGTTCTTTCTTCTACCTTTCTCATTATTTCAGCTGTTAATTCTACTGGGTGAATTAAGTTACCATCTTCATCCCTCCTTGAATTAACGCTGATTCTTCTAGTGAAGAATCCTCCGAGGATCTTCATATCCTTTAGCTCTTCTTTCGCTTTGTACACTGAGTCGATGCTCTCGTATTCTAGTACAAGTTGCGTAGAGCTGAACGCTGACCAGTCTCTCCTGTAGGATCTGGGTCTGTTTTCTAATATAGACTTAACCCTCATAGGTTTTGTTTCGACTATATTTGCTTTTATTCCAAGCTTATTAAATAATACCTGGAATGTTTGGAATTCTTCAATTCCGTAGTTGTTAACCTCTTCCGTTTTTAATTTGGCGGGATTAACTCCCATACAGATCAGGTTGAGCTGATCTATCGGAATAACTGATTCTTCTGTATCAGTTACGTAATCGAGAATTCGATTTATAGAATCTCTAAGAGCGGGTTCTCCTAAATTCCGACTACCTTTCCCGTAGCCAGGAATATTAGAATGGGTTAGTTTAATCCACTCTTCTGAGGTTACTTCAGAATCAAAGATAAACTTCTTTTCTCTGTAAATAACCTTATCCTTAAATCCCTCCCGAATTCTTGAGAGGAATGATTTAAAAATATTTTTCTGCCTCATGCTCATTTTTGAATATGAAGCTGTAACGCCATTCGTGAAATACTTAACCATTTCGGTTAATTTTATCACTTGTGGTACTACGCAAGTAGATTTTCGAGTTTTCCTGACTCTAGCTATTCCCTTTGGAAGTCCAGACAGAAGTCCAGTAAGTGTTTTTTCAGCCATAATAAAATAAAAATAATTTAAATGTTAATTACTTGAAAAATAAATGAAGAAAATATAGATTTTTACGTCTATATTTTCTTCTGTATTAAGGATTTAACGGTCTATTACTTTCCCTGCTAATAAACAATGCAGAATCCGCATAAAGTTAATATCCAGAAAACGATAATCCAAATCCACTCTATAGATTTAAATCTATCAGGATGGAAATAGCCTGATAGTATATTAAAAACTATAGCTAAAGACCAATACTTACCTCTCTCTGGGTTGGTAAAGAAATCTGTAAATCCTAAATCACCATTAGTAGATATAACTTTGAATATATCCAACATAATGTAAAATAAAAACGCTGTATTAAAAATTACAGCCACTCTTTTGCCGAGTAATTTAAGAAAACTTTTTACATCTTCTTTTAACTCTTTCTTTTGTATAACTGCCATATTATCAGATATTTAAATGTTAATTTATCAATAATTAGAGCTTGAAATTCTTAAACAAGATAAATAATTAATTTAGCAAAGAATAAATTATATAAAGTATGATTACCGAAAATTTAAGTTCAGGTACGAAGAAGTGTATACCAGAAACGGTAGTTATCTCAGTACCAAGGAGTAAGGATGCATTATTAAAGTGTATCGAATCCAGTAATAACTATACTAAAAAATACATAAACACACTAAAATCATCCCTAAGGGGTGATAGTAGTAACGCGTTTTGTAACGAGGATGAGATAATTACGTACATGTATATTAACCCAGTAAATAAATCTTTTTATGAGTTAATAAAAAAGAAGAGTACAGCGAGTAATTCTCTATTATCTAATTTAATTAATTCTTGTTGGGTGAATGCATTATCACCAATAGAGTTAAAAAATGAGGGATGGAGAATTGAAAATGTACTGGTTAAATCCGAGGTCGTTAATACTAGTTGTTATAATCCTTTCCAAGGAAATATTAACTTAGATGAAAACTATTTAATAATGGTATTATCGCATCCAGAGATGAGAAATACAATTTACTCAAAATTTGGTTATGATATAAACGAATACCCGAACTTGTATCCTGTTGTATTAGTCGATAATCATTTTTTGAGTGATTATCTTAATACCTTTAATAAGTCTTTTGTATATGGTAATTCATTTGATACAATACGAATTGTTGATAGTGTAGTAAAAGATATAACTTGTCCAGGTTCATATATTTCCGCTAAAACGGAATTCATTCCAGAGGATTATTACAAGGTTAATACTAATACGAAAAAATTAGACTATGCTATTAAATTAGGTAACATAAAATCTAATCTAGTCTCATTAAATAAAAAGTATATACCGGGTCATATTTACAGATTTCAAGGAAATAGTACTGCATTCGAACTACTAAATGCTAGCTATTATTATAGAGGTAAATCTCATTATCTCCTCTATATTGGTAGGATAGACTTAGCTCGTTATATATCTACATCTCATTATAGGTTAATGATTCAGGGATTATTTACAGACATATATGATATGCCTGAATTGAATGATTGGTCTAAAGATATCAAAAATCTCACCAAATTAGGTGGTTGTGTCACTGAGTATGGTTGCACTGATGTTAATATGTGTTTAAATGCACCTGTTGATGTATTTACAGTAGTAGAGGTAGCTGAAAATTATAGAGATGAGAGTGATTTACCAGAAACTCAAAAGAGTGAAGATGAATACATAGATATCTTAGCTAATAGATTTAACACTTCTATTATAGGTAACTGTAATATATCAGAAGAAGTTAAAGATATTTCTAGGGCTAGATTTGTAGTTCTACCAGCGATAGAACTAACTAATGATAAAAGAGGGCATTCATTGGAAATAGAAGTAACTCCTGACAGTGAAAAGGTTAGAATGAAGGCTCATTTGTATGAAAAAGATCTTCCAACCTCTTACCGAATTTACCAGGATGTAGTGGATTTAGGGAAATATGTGGATATTATATCTCCAACTAAAGTATTAATGAAAAAAGTAATTCTCAATGTTGAGGGTAAAAATGAAAAGAATACTTACGGTATATTAAAAGACTTAATAAGAAAACTTAATAGTGGTTGGGGAGGTTTTGGTATTGGTACTATTAATCTTGATTCCTATAACCTTTTTACGAAGGAGGAATTACAGTCGCTTGATAAAGAAACTTTTAATAATTTAAGATCTAACCTTATGGACTTAATTATAAGAGTTCTTTATGCATACTGTACTATATATGCTCAATCATGTTTTTGTAATACCTACAGGAGATCGTTTACAATGAACGTCTTTTCTCCTAAATTTAACGAAATAAAAGAAGGATTTTTGATGAGATTGCAAAAATCTATTAATACTTTCTGGACTAGTCAAAGAGATAAAAGTACTGGTGCAATATATTCTAGTTCATCTAAGTCTTCTATAGAAGATATTATTATTACGGAGCTAGGAAAGGGCAAACAAGAGGGTGATTTAACTTATAATGCTACAGGAATTTTTGATACATTAGAGAAATATTGTATAACTGAAAAAGATTTGAGACAATGCACAGAATTTCTAAACTAAACACGAAGAATATTATTGGGGAATTTGATACATTCCCCAATAAACTTTATTATATAACCTTAACTGATAAGTGGTTCGCTATAATAACTAGGCTTATTACTGAAAAAGAAAAAGGTATAGATAACAGTAGTGCGAAAACTGTTTATAACAGTACGATATATAAAGATGCTTCCGGAACAACTTCCAGGTTGTTCAACAGTGTCAAAAGGTTTTACTATACTCCTGGAATACTAATGGATGAAACACTTTATGCTAGCTTTAGTAATAATAAGAACAAAGGAGTTATTCTTACTATATTATTACACTACTGCGGAGTAGACTACGCCAGAGGAATAACCACTGACTTAAAACAGTGGAAAATTAATATAGATGACCTTCTAGATGTAGTCGTGATTAATAATCATAACTTAAATTTAAGTCTCATAGATAATGGATCTGCAGAAAGTAGTAGGAGAGTAAATTTAGATACTGCTGTGTTTGAATTAAGTTGTGATGAGGTAAACAAATTTCGAGTTAATGTTAATAATATAGAACGTAAGCCAGCGGTTATAGTTAGTTCAAGATCACTCGGTTATCTACTAAATAATTCAATCTTGACTTGTAATAGCTCTAGTACTAAGTACAGGTTTTACAGGAAAACCTACGTACCTACTTATTCAACTGTTTTAAGTCCAAGAAATTATTATAACTTTGTAGATATTTCTGAAAGTAAGTTTAATAATTATTTATTTAGCATTATTTCGGAAGAAGAATATAATGTAATATCAAAAGAAAGCAGTTTTAAACGAATTAGTGAAAAGAGCAGACTGTTTGATGAAAAATCTAATCAAAAAACAAATTTAGATGATTTGATTATTGGTCATATATATTCTCTTCCTATTGCTGACAAGTTAGAGGATAGTACAGCAATTACACCAACTGGTTTCAATGCTGCTATACAAGCCGCATATTTGGGTAAAATATCTGTAAAGGATAAACCAGAGTTCCTTATGAACCACGAGAGGAATTCAACAACTTCATTTGAAGACTGGAAAACTTGTTTTAGATTTGGTAACTCTTTAATATATCTTAATAAAGAGTTACTAACAAGTAAGCTTAGAAGTTTTGCTTCTGGCGGTACGCTAAAAACATCAACCAGTTCTAACTTAGAAATTCACTTGTTCTTTAACATAGGTCAACTGGCTAAGTTTAATGAAACTGACCATAATTTCTACACAATAAATGTAGATGATTTAAATACAAAAGAAAAATTTGTAGATTATATTGCTGATGTACTAATTCCAGATGCTATTAATACGGTAAAGTGTTTGATGGGTGATATAAGTTTAGATTATTTCAATGAGCATGGGTTACCTAGCTATGTACGGTCTAGTATTACCGTTAATTCACCGTCTATTATAACACTAATTGATTCTGAAGTTAACCCAGAAAGTCCAATAACTGATTTGGGTGAATTATTTAGCGGTGACGGTGGTTTTGACTTAGAGACAATGTTAAACAGAGTTACAGTTAAGTCTATAGAAGGATTAAAGAAAGAAGGTAAAGAACTTCTAATTTCTGATGACGTTTATTTAACTACGAACAATAATAAACCAAATTTTTTAAGTAGTTCATTACCATTCTTAGCTTGGGTAACTCCTGACCTATATAACGATAACCCTGATATAAAACAATCAATTATAAATGTGTTGAAAAGGGATATTTATATAGCAACATCCTTATTGATCTTTCAATTACCGTTAGTATGTCAAAGAATACATAAAAGCTACACAGTTCCAAGTAGGTTAAAAGAATCAGCTGAAATGTTTGATGAAATAAATAAACTTCAAATAGCTGCTTTCTCATCTTCTGTTGATAATACTACTTATATTGTGGAAACGCTGATAAATCTTCAAGCTATATTTAGTATAGTTCCTGGGAATGCTAAAAAACCACTTAATGAAATTGCTAGTCACCATATGAATTATACTGATAATATCACTGCTCAGGGTTATTTAAAAACGATAGCTGATGATATAGTTAAACCGAATCTTACTGAATTTGTAAATATAGTAGAAAACGGTAAAAAAATATTATCAAAATTAATGTATAAATATGCAACTAATAATCTAGACCGATTTGCAGCTGAGTTAGTAAATCATCCAGAGGATGCTAATGAGTTATTTAATAACTACTTTAATTGGGTGACATCTAAAATCTACAAATATTGTAAATCTAATAACAAATTTAGAGGTACAGAGTTTGATTGGATTGATAAATTCAATATAAAGGAGGAAGAACTTTATAACTTTGGTTATAAATAAAAGAAAAAGAATTAGATAAGTTTTTAAAAACTTATCTAATTCTTTTTTATTGTTGCTGCTGTTGTTGATCATCTTCTTGAAGAATACTTGGATCTAGGCCAAACTGTTCAAACTGTTGAGCAGTTTTTGCATTAACCATCTGTAAGTATAATTCAATAGATCTTTCATTAATAATACTTTCTGTATTCGGGTCAATATCTCTAATTAAGTTTTGAATATAGGTTAGATAATTTCTAGCATCCAAATAAGGAGCAGCCATATCTAACATTTGTAGAGATCCTTGTAAGATAGTGTTAATACTTTGTAATAGACCGTTAATAGACTCCGATTGATTAATTTGATTGTTATATTCAACAGAGGTTTTTTCGCTAATATGAAGTTTAACAAGACTCGGATCTAACGGTTCTGAGTATATAATTTCATAAAGATTGCATACCAAATCAATAACAGAACTTTTTATGCCACCTAGAAAACTAGCAACCCTAGAATTAGCACGTTCAGATTGCTGAAGTACTTGCCATTTTGAACCTGAAGTGGAATCTGTTAGCGATATTGGTAGTCCAAGAGGTCCTAATATAGCCGCTCTACACTGATCCAATGTTTGCATAATTTCAATATATTTATCGCTAAGCTTATCGAGTGGTAACATAGGATTTTTAGCAGATAACGATCCTCCATAATCAGGTACAAATTTAGTTCCCTGTGTTAATGTATTTTCAATAAAAGATATAACGTCAAACTGCGAAGTTAAGAAACTAGCCAAATCATTCGTATTGTTAGTCAATTTAGCCGCCCTTTTACACAGCTCCGATGCTGCCTCTAATGGTATGTTCTTATCAAACTGTAATAAGAATATTTGAACGCTAGAAAGGTCCCTTAGCGAAATTAAAGAAACTAGCAACTCCTTTATAACCAGCTCCTTAACTTTCAATAGTAAAGAGTAGAATAATGGTTCAGAAGCTGTATAAGATTCTTTAACTAAAACTCTTTCTCTATTAGCTTTGCCCTCTTTTGGATCGGATACTGATACACCATCTTTTAATACGTATTTGTTATTTTTGTCTTGAAATTTTGGTGTATAAGGTTGGTTTTTATTAGACCCTGGTTTTAAGAAGCTAGTGAGGGGATCGTCTTTTTTATTACGTATACTGCTGTTATATTCTACTTTATCCGCTAAATCATTAAGCAATCTTAAATCCTGATTAGCTAAGTATATAATTTCTTTTTTTGGAATTTCGACAATAATTCCACCTTCCCCTTTTGCTAAATATAACTCTTCTAGGTCATTACTACCATCCGTTTTTCTTCTTTTTTTCTTTATAACAGATACAGGATCAATAAGCTCCTCTATTCTAAATTTCAAATGGCCTGTTTCATCCCTACTAGAAACCAACATAGAATAATATTGTCCATAGAATACAAAATCTTGAATATGATTCCTAATATAATCAAATATTTTAATATCTTTAGATAATATTTGATTAATACGTTCTGTAACCTGTTGATTATTTGTTCCATCTTCATTCATTACAGAGACCAGTTGAGATCCACCATTTTCATCAGATAAGAAGTTTATAATATAATCTGCAAAGAAGTTTGTAGCTAATTTTGTTATATCGAGAAGTTGATACCCTTTCAGCTCTAGAACTCTTTCGTAGTAACCTGATATTAAGTTAGATGCATTAGCATTACCCAATAACGGAGATTTCCTATCAACTTCAAATAATTTATTACCAGTAGATCCAATAGCTGAGTATCCCTTTTTGTTGTAAATATTACTTCTAACTGGGATACGGCTATTCACACCAGACATAAATATACCAAATAATTTCTGAAATAAATTGATATTATTTTTTTCCATAATTATTAATTTGTGTAAAA
>Ga0326511_10002330_pt1 | contig 15477 bp, 20 predicted proteins | sample 0_2496_0518_D_FD_203701 | JGI IMG/M metagenome (GOLD analysis project Ga0326511, IMG submission 203701) | Bovine rumen microbial communities from UC Davis, California, United States - 0_2496_0518 | ecosystem: Host-associated > Mammals > Digestive system > Stomach > Rumen | place: USA...
CATCGTCCGCCATTACGCCGCCTATCATTTGCGATTGCACAGGCAATAATGCGTGATTTGTCATGTTGCCGATGCGCGTGAGGGTAGGCGATGGGTTCGCAGTGTCCCACATAACGCCGTATGCTTCGGAGGTTGCAGCAATGATATTGAGGTAATAGCGCACGTCGGATGCTTCGGCAACGCCTTGATGTTGTTCGTCGGCTGTGGCTATGCCTTGAAGTGTGAGAGATGTGTAGATAGTTTGCGCATTGTTGGCTTTCTGCGTTACGGTAGTGGTAACGAATTGTCCATCAGTGCCGTGTTCTACTTGTTGTAATGCGCTGTCGGCTTTCGTGCCTTGTGCTGGTGTCGCGGTGTTGTTGCCGATATACTCTTTTACGTCAGATGCTTCGGCAAGACCTTTCGCGGATGCGGATGCAGTTGACATTGCTTGCATTGTCAAATGGACGGATACAGATTGCTCGTTGTTCGCGTCTTTTGCTCCGATAGAGGAAGTAACATAATTATCGTCTGAGCCGTGGGTGATGCCTTGCAGCGCGGTGTCTGCTTTTGCGCCTTGGGCTGCGGTGGCGAAGTCGGCTGGGTTGAGGGCTGGCTGCGCGTCACGCCTTACGGCTGTTGGCACGTCTGCAATGGGGAATCCGTATTCGTCGTATTGCTGAATTTTGCGGCGAATAGTGATTGCTTCGGTTGTATCTTCAAACGAAACAATATAGTCGAAATACAATGAAATATCAATCGCTTGCGCCCAATAATTTGACCCCTCGACGGGTTCACTATCGAACACACAAGAAAGATGGTTAATGTCAATATACCTTTCATCATTGCCATCTTCGCTAACTGCCTTGTAAACTTGTGATGCTGTCTGTCCTGAACCGCCATCCCAATCAAGCACATAACGATTATCATCAATATCTATTACATCAATTCCCCAATACTCAATATAATAATTGTCTGCCCTTTCATCATCAAAACAAATTTCTGAAGGTGTAGGTTCTGAATAAATACCATACAAATCAACCAATTCTTTCAACTGCCAATTGGCATTTGCTAAATCGGAAATCAAAACAAAAATAGAAATACGTCTTTCCGTATTTGGTATTTTATTGCCATTAGCGTCAAAGTTAGCAGCAGGAACACCAACCTGACAAAAGAAATCGACAATTTTTCCGCATTGACTTGGTTGCTGACTTGAAATCCTAAATCCTTCAATAATACTGCTACTATTTATCAAGTCAAATAAATATTGTGCCGTTGAAAGTACATTACTACCATAAGCTGTATATATACTGTGTAAAGTATTACTAACACTATAAAATAATCCCGAATTATTGGGAATTATAGAAAAATCTTCAAATATATTAGCGGATGATAGACGAGCGTACAATCTTTCCCTTAATGCGTCATTAAGCGGTGTAACATACCCCCGTTGAGAGTAATTAACGGTGACAGAATTTTGAAGTGCAATTGTATCATAGCCATATACAATTTTTTGCGTCTGGTCGAATTTGTTGGTGTATATCAATTTCTTCGAGCCGCTTGGTATTGTTACATCTTCATATTGTGCGGGTGTGCCGTTTTGACGCTCGTAGAAAAAGCCGTGCGTAAATTCTTCGGTTGTCTCTCCCTGATACTGCCCTATTTCTCCTATTTGAAGTTCCTCGATGGACGTGAAAAATTTAGACACCTTCTTACGGGTGTCTGATTCCATTTGGGTAATTTTTGCCGTTATTACCTTGTTTTGCACGGCGTTTTCGGACGTGTCGGAAAGGGCATCGTCGTATGTCGGCTCAGGCGGTTCGGGGATGTCTTGTTTTTTCTGCAAGTCGAGCCGCAATAGCGGATTGTAGTTGTATGCCATAATTATTCAGTTTTACATTCAACACTTGTAACGTTTTGATTCTCGTCGTAGGTCAGGTATTGAGCATACAAGACATTGCCGTTTTCTGAGAATATTATCGTTGTCGGGTTGCCGCTGCTATTGTTGACCATATCAACACGTCTGCCCGGCACGGTAGCCCAATTGGCGCGGGCGGCATCGGTGTAGAGATTGCCTATCATTTTTTCTTATTTTTTGAGGTTAGGAAAGTAACTGCGAATATTCCGAGACTGAGCCAAAGCAACCAGCCGAAACCGCCGCCGCGAGATGATTGCAATTGTGCTGCGATACGGTCTAACTTGTCCGCACCCTTCGCGAAATAATTGCTGTATTGCCGTCTTCGAGCCGAAACCATATTGTATAAGGTTGTCGCGTCAGTAGTGCCTGACGCGACGGCATCTTTAACGAGATTGGCAATTACACGGAAAAATACAGGACCGTTATAAGATGCGTATAGGAATTGCAGCAACAACGGAGCGTTTGAGTATATGATGCTCTTTGCGGGTTCTGTCAAATACTTTGCTGTATAGGAAGAAAGCAATGACAATGCAATTTCACTTCCAAGTTGCCGTAATTGCTGACCAACAGACGCGGGAATATCAGATTTAGAGCCGTTTGCCGTGTCGTTCCAATACGAGAGGTCTGCATGGTGAGAGCCGTAGTAAGCATCTACCAATGCCCAAAATTTTTCTTGCGGTACGCCTACCGTTACGGCAGGTGCGCCCGCCTTACGGTCAAGACCAAACATAGTTTCGCCTGATTGAGAATACCACCTATCACGCTCTGAATCGTACTTGTCGCCACGTCCGGCAAAAAAGCCGGGGTCTTTCTGATACATTGCAGGATGGAAATATCCGCCTTCAAGCAAATCTTGTATATATGGGATTAATTCAGCCGCTGTCATAGTGCTATACAATAACAAAGTATTCTTTTGGACATTGATATTTAACGCCATCACGCCACGAAATGTAATGATAATACATATCATCCTCTTCGATGCAGCGTCCGACAAAAGCGTTTGCGTCGAAATTCTCTCCGAGTTCACCACCGTAGCGGTTAGCGTTGTAGAGGGAATGATAAGCGGAATTGCCGCAAAAGATTCGTTTTTGCCGCAATGCTTTTTCTATCAGCGTCATAAATGCGGTGTACTCACTTGTATTAAGTGCCTTTGTCGCTGCCTGAATGATTGTGTAATTTCCGCCGCAAAGTTGAGTAAAGGCACGTTGTACAATATCCCAGTCGTTGATATTGCGAGCGAGCCAGCCAATAAGGCGCAATGTGGAATCCTTAATTACAGGCGTTGCCGTCGCTCCTGAAACAGGCAATATAATTATGCCAAAGTAGCCATAAAATTTCGCTGCCTGTGCTTCGCTTGATGACAAATCGCGTGTTACATTGTTGGCACGGTTGGCGGTATTGCGGAATAGTTTCCACAATAGCAATGCCGATCCCGGTACCACAAACCAAGTCCACCACGGTATTGATATGCCTTTTTTGTTGTCTTCCATTGCGTTGAATTTTTTATGTTGTAATCAAAGGGACGGCGTAATGTTGCAGCGTTGCAGCCGTCCCAGAGAGTAGCAACAAATTTTCTGTTAGAATTTTGCTTTTGCGTTACGTGCCTTGGTCTTGATTGCCTCACGCTTCTTGATTTCGGATTCGTAGGCTTTCAGGGCGGATTCGTACTGAGACTTCTTTTTCTGATTCTCTTTCGTCACTTCGGCAACCTTGGCTTCGTAACGTTTCCAAGCGTCAGGGCTTGCCTTCATAGACGGTGCTTTGGGCATTGCCTTGAACTTGGGTGATTTTGGTCTTGTGAGTGCCATAATGTAGCAAGTTTAAGGATTAATAATTATTATTGATTGTATGCGGCTGGTTACAACATCGGCAAGACCATCATAAGCCTTACTTCGTTGTTAGCCAAGTCGCGGATTTTTGCAAGTTGTTCGATGGAGATTTCACCATAGTTGTACCGCTGCGCCAACTTCACCGCAATCTCCTGAATGACAGCATCAGGCGTTTGCGGTTGCGTCGGTGTCTGCCTGTTGTTTACCCTGAGATTGAGCATTGTTGTCGCTGATTAAGTTGGACATCATTTCTTTTATCTGGTCGGCGGAATAGTTGTCGTACAGATAATCTGCCAAGTCGTTGACGGCATCCATCTTGGGGTCGGGCGGTGGCGGTGTCTGCGTCTGTGCCGCTCCTAATTGTTGCTGCGCCATCATTGCGGCTGCGTCACCGCCTTTTGGTGTGAGGAATATTGCGCCAAGCCGCTGTACTACCCCTAACAGGATGTCAGTGCCTTTTGCCACGGTGCTTTCATACGACTTTTTCATTTCCTTGACTTCCTTTTCGGATTCGGCAAGTTTTTCAAGTCGGCGGTTGTACTCGTCCTCTTTGCGTTTTTGTTCGTACTCGTCACGCAAGGCATCCAGTTTCTTGTCAAAGGTAGATTGCAATGAAGTTTCCAAACCTTTGAGCATTGATTCAGGCACGTACCCGGGGGGAATAGTGCCGAGCGTCGGGGCGGTGGTTGCCGCTGGTGGCTCCGGCTGCGCGGGGCGGTCGGTGTTGGAAAATTGGAACGGTCCAAAAATTCCGCTACGATTTGAAGTCATTGCGCCGCGCAATTCGACAATAAACACGCTGTCAGGCGGGAATGTTGAAATGGTGCGGTCAAGTTGGGCGATGGATTTTTCTATCTTGGTCGCGTCGCTGTCATCGTCTTCAAAGTCAACGCCGTTGTAATTCATTACGTTGGCGGCGTTTTTGAAGCCTTGACACAAAGACAGATTCCAGTAGGGGGCGTTGCTGTCCTTGATGCGCTCAAAGATGAAATCCTTGTTGAAAATTTGTTGCTGCGTCATATCATTAATATTTAGTGAGTTAATGAACGATTGATTTGCACGTCATATATACGCGCATTGTCCTGAGCGTCGGGAGCATCGGGCAAGATTGAAACATAGATGTAAAACATCTGTACCGTGTTAATCTGCGAAAACAGACAATTCAACCCCTCTTGCAGATTGACGGTCATTGTATTGTCGGCGATGAAAATAAAATCGCTCTCAACGCGTTGCAAAACGCCGTCATCGTGAACGTCGCCGATCTTGGCAAAATCCCAGATGTCGGTGGGGGTCTGCACAATCATAAAATCCTTGTCGAGATCGCTGATGTCCTGAATAACGCCAGTGACGCGGGTACGGTAGAAAAATGCGATGCCCGGGGCAAAGGTCTGACGCTCTGACAACTTATCCTTTGTCAGTACGCAAGATTTGAACGACTTGTTTTTGATGTTGTGAACCTTGCAGTAATTTTCTATGTAGTCAAAAACATTAGGCATTGTTTGATGTTTCGTCAATTAACAAGAATGTCGCGGTGTAGTCGGTGGGGACGTAGGTAGTTGCCAACGTTCCCAAGGCGGTGAGACGTACAGAAATCTGCTTAGATTTGCAGTCGAAATCCAATGGATAGAACTGCTGGTCGTAGGGTGTGTTGATGGTCGGGGTGAGTACGGACATGGGCAGCGGGTCAACGATTTGCCCTGCGCTGTCGTAGATTTCAAAGCCGAGGACGTTGGCATTTGCAGCCTGACCGCCTGTGAGCATTACGCCCTTGCATTTGGTGAAGTCGGACGGCAATGTGATTTCCAAGCCCTGACCGAGTGCTGGCGCGGCAACATCCCACGACTGCGCATCCCAACGGATGCAATGGACCGGGAATGAGGTTTGCTTAACAAGACACATGAAGTCAAAGGCTGCGCAATTCTTAACCGTTACATTCAAGTAAAAATTACGTCCCCTCGCATCAACCATCAGCGGCTTGTATATGTCCTGAAAATTGAACGATGGCGACACGGTTGATTTTACCCAACCATCAAAGGGTGAGTAACTCAGCACTGATTTGTAGTCGCTGCGAAATTCGATTTTGATGGAATCAGCAGTCGGTGGAGTAGTGCCGAGTATGTAACAGCCCACACCGCTCAAAAATTGGTAGCAATCGTCTGCCTTAAATAGAAACGAATAGTTGTTGACGCCAGTAGTGGCGGGGATGCTGATTAGTTTATGTTGTACGTATGTGTCTTTCATAGCGATAATGTTTTAGTTAGCGAGAGGGTGGCAGTCGATTACCACTTACACGCTTGCACGCCCTCTCTGGTGTGGGTGTTTGGCGGATACCTATCCTCGTGAATGCGAATGTGTCAAAGGATTAGCCAACGATAGAGCACTGTGCGCCACGGAAAGCAACCTCGACATAAACCGTCTGGGTGCTGGCAACGCACCTGCCTTGCGGCAGGTGCAGAAGGAACTGCAAGAGTTGTTCGTCGTTGATGAAGATGGGTGCTTCCACGTTGATGCCGTCCTTTTCGCTGTTAGCGTCGGTGGCTTCGTGGTTGAACTCAGAAACGGCAAACTTCCACTGCCTTGTGCCGTTGACGGTCATTTCGAGTTCTGCGCACTGAACGACGGGAACTGCGGTTGCAGCGGCAACCGTGCCGTATGTGCAGTTGCCTTCGTCCGCGCCCGAGGGGAGCGACTCTGTGGCAACGGTGTACACCTTGAAAGTGAACCTGTTTGCCATGAATGCGCAACCTTGGTCGATCTTCTGTTTGCTGATGGTGCAGTAGCCATCCTTTTGTGAATCATCGTTTAAAAGAATGTTCTGCAAGCCGTTAGCACCTGCGGGAAGTGCGAAACGCTTGAAATAGTAGCCGTCGGTGAATTTGAGCCTACCCTCTTTGTAAGCCAACTGCATCGATGCCGACATTTTCGGCACGTAGGATGCGAGGAGACGCTGAGCGCGTGAGTTGACGGTGGGGATAATTACAACTTCGTTTTCCATAACATTATGAAATTAAATGGGTTAATAAATACGTGTGATTAGTTCTGAATCATCGTGCCTGCGAGTGCGTTGGCTTTTGATTCGGTCATATCGGCGGATGCCTTTACGGTGGCTGCGTTGTTGGCGATAGCCTTGTTAGCCACGTAGGAATTGAGACGCGGGGTGTAGGCGGGGTTGCCGTTCATAATGCCCGGTGTGCCGTTCATTATGCCGGGTACGCCGCGCATACCAGATACGCCAGTATCGGCTTCGGCGGCTTTGCCCTCGATGCCCATGTAAGCACCGCTTCCGGCGATGAATTGTGTTGTGGTGCGCATCAAGCCAAATGTCGCCATACCCTGGAAGAATGCACGGAGTTTTGGTTCGCTCAGGAAGAAATCGCCGAGCAAACCGACAATGGAAATCGCGCCGGGGGCGAGGTTGGCAATAGTGGAATTGATATTGCCTTTTTTGACAAATTCAGGCTCTGTCAGTTTGTGGAGCATAAGCGCGGTAAAGCCTGCGCCAGTGGTACGGATGAGCGCGTTGGCGGCGTTGTCGCCGATGTCCTTGCGCCACTTGTTGTTAATGAGTGCCATATTTGTTTCAATTTAAATTGTTAATACTTAGTCTTTTAATGCTTGGAAGAGGATGATGCCGGTGGCGACGATTGCGCCATACTTGATTATCTTCTTTTCCTTTTCTTTTTCTGCGGCAATTTCGGCGGCTCGTGCGGCTTGATTGTACTGCATTTGGAGTTTCATTTTTTCCAAATCAATCAAAGCGGCTTGATTCTGAGCCAAGGTAAGCTCTTGCGCCGCTGCTTGTGCTTCTTTCTGTGCCGCTGCTTGCTTCTTGGCTTGTCGGCTTGATATTATGCCGCTGGTAAGCGTAGTTGCAAGTGCAAGCACTGCGCCTACCCAACCCAATCCTGCCATATTACTTTCTGTTGTTATTGTTGTTTAACATCATCAAAGCCATAATCCCGAGAACTGCGATAGCGACGTATAGCAATGTTTTGTCGCTGCTGCTGGATGTGGTGGCCTGTTGGTTCTGCTGCGACTGCAAAAACAATTGATACAACTGCTGCGAGTAGTCGGATGTCGGATTGTTCATTACTTGCTGTGTGGTGGCTGAGCCGTATTTCGCCGTGAGGAACTGCCCAAATAATTCGGTCATTCCGCCAAATACATCTTTGCCCCAAGTATTCCACATTTCACCGTCTTTGCCAAGACCGTTGTAAATGTTGTTGTAGTAGTTCATCATTACCTCCTTTTCTTTGGTTTTGACTTAACAAGTGCGATTGCGCCGATGGCGATTGCGCCGAATATCGCGACTGCAAACCAAGGGAAACTTCCGCCTTGTTTGTCCTCGTATGGTTGCACGGTCGGCACGTTGTCAGGTAATACGACTTCGGGCGGGGTGGCGGCATATTTTTCTGCAAGTCGCTCTTCTATTTTGCTTTTATTTTCCCAAAAGGTCTGTCCGTCAACCATTTCGTATGCGGCTTTTTGGGCGGCTTCGGCTGCTGCGGCTTCTTGTGCTGCTTGGATTTGCGCTGCTTGGATTTGCGCTTTCAACACCGCAAGAGCATTTCGAGCGTTTGACATCGTGTCATAAGTGTCCCAACTGGGAAGTGGCAAGCCGTTTTCTTTTGACAAAGCAAATGCTTCGTTGTACATGTCAAGTAATGCTTTCACGGTGGCATATTGCGTCGGTGTCAAATTGCGTGCTATCTGACCGTTAGGCAATGCAATTGTATATGTTTGCGTTTGTGATGCCAAGTAATTTGCTTCTGTAAAAACTTTTCCATCTTTGTACCAGTCGGCAACGATTTGACCATATTTGAGTACGTCTTTGACTTGCGGCGGATTGATATTCTTGGAATATGCATATCCGTATGCTTCGTTATACACTTTGTTAAAAGCATCGTATTGTGCATTTGTCAAAGTGTATTGTTTGCCATCTGGCAAGGTATAGACACTACCATCCGTCGCCGTGGTGCTGCGGCTGCTGGTGCTACTTCCTGAACGCCCAGGAAATGAAGTGATTTCAGGTTTAAGCACTTCTGTTACGCCAAGTCCGGTTATAATATCGTTTATCATTTTTTGCGCTTGTTATTAGTTCCAAATATTTTACCTATTGCAATCGCCGCAATTGGGATTAACAGCCAAAGCCATATACTGCCATCGTCTTCGGATGTTGCAGATGTCAAAGGGTAGTCGGATGTCGGCACTGAATATTTTGCTTTCTTTTCAGCCGCCATTTTGACAATTTTGTCATAATAGACCCTTGCATTAGCAGCCGAGACTTTTTCGGCTAACAAGTTGATATAAAGCGTATTTTCCGCAATCCCCAAATTCCATTGCTCATTGAGCGACATGGCTTGTTGATAGAGGTTGTATTTCGCTTCTGCGTCAATTTTCCTCTGTTGCTCAACGCGGTTGGCTTCAATGGCTTCCGCCGCCTTTTGCAATGATGTATTGAATGTCTTGATTGCCATAGCCTATTACTTTTTGCGTTTTTTGCGGCTGTTGCCGCTGGTGTATCTTTGGGACAACTTGACACCTACCAATGCGAGGATAGGCAACAAGACGTATAGTAATGTATTATTTTCCTCTTCGGCTGCTTTGTCATTACCGGCACCGCCATCAGTGCCGGCCGGTGTGGTTGCCCAAGTTTTTAGATTGCCGTCGGCATCAATTGTGTAATTGATACCTGCACTGTCGTGGTACTCTACTGAACCATCACTGGAATAATGTCCTGTCTTGTGGGTTGCAGTAGAGGATGGAAGTTCTGTTGTAGTCGTGGGGGTGGTAGTAGTCCCGCCACGGTGTGCGCTGCCACTTCCTGAACGACTGCTGGTAGTTCCGAGACCTGATAATATGTTGTCTATAAGCATCACCATATTATTTGCGTTTTTTGGGTTTCTTGTTGTTTTGATATATTTTGCCCAATACAATCGCTAATATCGGCAATAACATATAAATCAAAATGTTATCATCATCTTCTGTTGGTGATGCTGTAACATTATTGTTATTGTTATTGTTATTGTTGTTAGTGCCGTTGTTTCTGCTGTATGTTGGATTTTCGATGTCTTTAACGACAACATTAGTTTCAACATAAGTCTTTGCCACGGGGTCATATTCATAGGTGACCGTTTTCGTTTGTGAAACAGTGCCACTTTGGTAACTTCCAGTGCTCCCCCTTCCGTGGGGGGTATTTGAAACTGGGCGAGTTACCGTATAGGATTCCGTGCTTCCACTACGTGAACTGCTTGTACCTAAGCCTGATAATATGTTGTCTATAAGCATCACCATATTATTTGCGTTTTTTGGGTTTCTTGCCTGATTTAGTTACCATTGCGCCCGCGCCAAATGCGGCTGCGGCGGCAAGGGCGTATTTCCACCAATCGCTGCTGTCTGATTCCGTTTCGCCGTCAGGTGCTACACCGGGCATCGGGGATGTCTGCATTATTGCAGGGGTCGAGGACGCGGCGGCGGCGGGGGTGTTGATTGCGTCGGCTGTGGTAGCCGTCAGGGTGGGCGTTGATGCCTTAACCATCTGACCGATTACGCGGGTCATGTTGCCTTGCGGATTTACGATTACTACTATGGTGTCTTTGCCGCCATTCGACTGCACGGATGCCGCGCCGTCTATCTGCTGCGCGGCGGTGGCTATCCACTGAGATATGGTCTCGGGGTCGGCATCGTCGGCCATCAGTTGGCGCAAATCGTCATCAAGTTTGGTGGCGAGGTTTGCCATTGCGGTGCTGTCAAAGTAATATGTGCCATCATCGGCGATGGTTACGATGTGGGGCATCAACAAGGCGGCAAGGGAATAGGCGGCATCGTCTATGCCACGGAGCGTTACAAGGACTTGCGTTTTGCGGAAGTCGTTGTTGTCTTCGCCTGTGGCTGTGCCGCTCTGTATCTTTGCGAGTGTGGAAGAATAGACACCGTTGAGGGTGTCACGGCATCCGCCTATACCGCTGAGGGAATATACAGGGATTTCCATAATCTGAGTCTTTGTTATGTTGTCGGGGCGGGCAAGGAAGACTGGCAAAACTCGGTCTATTGCCGCGCCGTCGAGGGTTACGTATATGTGGCTGAATGTCGGTTCGTTGTTGAAAGCGACGATTTCAAAGCAGGGATGGAATCCCTGATTAATTAATAGACAGGCGGTCATTACGGCAAGGCAATCGCAATCCACACCGCTGAACCTATCACGCCAAACGCGGGCGGGTGTGCGGATTTCCTCTTCTCCGGGCGTGTCGTAGTCGTAACGAATGTTGGTGTGCAGCCAGTGCCAATCGTTGAAAGCCGTTTGCAAGGGGTCGCCGTTGGGGTCTTTCAGGTGGGCGGCAAGGGCGGCAACTTGTGGGTAATAGCGGCAAGCGTTAACAAGTTCGTCGAGGGTGGCGGATTCAAATCCATAGCCTTTCAGGGTCTTACGTCCGTCGGCGGTGGCTATCAGGTGCGAATAGTCGTTAAGACGGATGTATGTAGGTTTGTAGCCGCGTGTCTGCAATTGCGATTCAGGGCAATTGAAGATGTCGGCGGGCTTGTCGTTGACGGTCATACCGTTGATGCCGTCAGTGTCAAAGAGGGACATCAAATCGGCGTTGTCTTCAAATTCGAGTTTGATGGTGGGTTTGCCTAAGCCGCTTGCCTTGAATTGCTCTACTGCACGGCGGGCATTGTCAGTAATTTGGCGTTGCCAAGCCTTATTACGTGGAGACCAGCGAAAACCGTTTTTCTTTAACCATTCACGCGCTTGTGCTGATGGCATACCGTTGAATATGATTTTAACACGGTCTTCTTGTGTGTCATACTCAATGCGGTAATTGCTGTTTTCGTCGTTGGAAGCTTTGGCAAAACGTTTTTCAAAATCGTCCCAATCTAATGTTACCGGAGCAACGTTAGCGGATTCAATTTCGTCTTCTGTTACGGATTCGGCGGTTACTTCGGGCGTTTCGTCTGACTGGGTGCTGGTCGGCTCGGGTGTCGGCTCTACATACGGCGGTAATGCCTTTGCCGTCGAGGTCGGCGAGGTTGGCAATTGTGGCGGGGTGTTGGTGGGCGGCAACGAATACGGCGCGGGCGATTCAGGCAAATAGCGTGAATCGTCGGCGGGCATTAGTCTGCCATTGCGTATTTTGGATTTGGGGGCGTTTGGCTTTGCGCTGGTGGCGGTGTTGGTAACGTCTTCAAAGTCGGCAAAATCCGCCGCTTTTTTGGTGGCGTGCAGGAAGTCAGCAAGCGCGGCATTGTCTTCAAACTCAAATTTTATCGTAGGTTTGCCGAGGGTAGCATCTGATTTTATTGACATGTCCCAAATATAGTCTTCCCTATTGAATAATTTAAACTGTTTTAAATACTCAATAACATCATCAACAAGGTCAGAATTACGCTCCTCAATAAGTTCCCTTGCTAATTTTTGTCTAAAAGAATCCCTTTTGGCATCGAAATCAAAATTCAAAGACATAAGAATTTCTTTTCGCAATTTGTCATCTCCCTCATTGCCAAATGCACTAAAACGAATCTTTAAATCTTTTGGAATTTTACCACCATAATAGATGTCTTTATATAGTTTTTGAATGTCAGCAAGTTCGTTTATTGCCGATTTATACTCTTTAATTCGTTTTGCCTTTTCTTGGGTAGACAGACTTGGATTTTTTAATTTGCTTGTTTTTGCCTTCTCGATAGCTTCCTCAAGATTCTCGACAACCGCTGTGCGGATTCCGGCATTTACTAATTTTAGCATATTTGCATCAAAGTCTTTAGCAGGAAATCCGACAAGTTTTTCTCCGTTTCTGTTTCTCAGATGCAAATTCAAAGTCTTTGCAACAATTTCGGCATCGTCGCCAAATGTTTCGTAATAGTCGAGAACTTTAAATAGGACAACCGCGTCAGGGTATTTACTTTTGATTTTGTTGTATTGCCGCATTAAAGGGCTTACAACGGCATTTGATTTTTTTATCTCACTTGACTGGGTGACGGTGGGAGCAGTTGTAGAGACTGACACGGTTGCCGTTGGCTCTGTCAGGGCGCTGCCGCTTGTTGACATATCGGCTTTTATTTGCTCATACAATAGCGGGTCTTCGGCTTGCATTTTGGCAAGTTCCTCAGCGTTGAGGGTGCGAATGTCAAAGCGTTGAAAGGCTTTTGTTTCGCTCAAATCCTTGCGCGGTCGCTGGCGGGTGTCGGTAATAATATACATATCGCCCGGCGCGCCAAGGGTCGCCGAGGGGGTCAATGTCTGATTGACTGAGGGTGATATGTAGCCTATTCCGTACATTACTGCCTATCGTCTGAAAGTGAGATAATTTGGTTAACATCGATTACCACGTTTTCCGCCTTGATGTTGCCAGTAAGCAAGATTGGAGAGCCAACAATCTGGCGCATTACTTCTGAGATGCCGTTGGCGTTGGATATGATGGAAACAATGTTGGATATGTTGGAAATCAGCGTCTTGGCAATATCTGTCCAACGGACGTTGATAAAAAAGTCGCGTTCCTGGATGGCGTTGGCCGGGATTACGAATCCGGCACTATCGGCGAGGGTGGCGAGTAGGTTGCCGCGCGATGTTATGTTATACGTGCCGTCGGTGTTGGTGGTATAGACTGGGTTGAAATAGGCGTAGAGGTTGACCATATTGATAGTCAAAGGCTGGTTTGTCAGGTTGCCAAACTGGATGCGGCAACGTAGCACCATTGCACCGTCGGTGGCAAAGTGGTATATGCCAAACCGTGTGACAACGTATGTGAGGTTCGTGGCAGCCTTGGCGGTCTTTAATACTGAAATCAAGACCGCACCGCCTACAAGTAAACCAACTAATAGTAAAGGATTCATAATCAATGTTTTATGTTTGCTTTTCTTGACGGTGTTTTTTTTTCGGAAAGAAATGGCGCGGCGGGGGATGCCGCGCCGTATTGTTTACATCTTACTCAAAAAAATACGTCAAAAAAAAAAAAAATCATTCGTTTATGTTTGTCAGCGGCAAACTTACGAATGATTTTAATAGGGGTCAATCTGGGTGGGGATTGCGCAATTGGTCATAGCGTGATCTGGTATCGCCACTTGAAAAACTCGATAAAACTGGACTTGTCAATGAATGTGATACGTCCACGTTTTTTGAAACTAACTGCCCCAGCCATAGCAAGATAGCCTATGCGCTGCGGGGTATAATAGAGATTTTTGATGACGGGGTAAAGGTCGATAAGTTCCGACGGCGTTACCCAATTGAATATTTGTTGCTTGTCCATAGTTGAAATTATTGATTATGATACCGTTGCAAAAGTAATAGTTTATTTCTTAAACTACAAGTAAAAAATGTGTGGAATTGGGCAAAAATTTTTTGATTTGCGCCAAGTGCGGCGGCAGGGTGGGACATCTTATTAAATCCTTGGTTAAACCTTGGAAAATCCTTTGTTTTTCCTATGTGGAAACTATGTTTTATGTAGGTGTGCGCGGTGTCAAAGGGGCAAAAAGAAAGCCGCTTGATGGTGTGTAGGCATCAGGCGGCGGAACGTCGAATAAAAAAAATAAATTGTTTTACGATGCAAATGTAGTAAAACTATTAGTTTTGACAAAATTTTTTAGCGTTTTTTTTCGGCTCATAGTGAAAAAAAATTACGATTGAAGTGTTTCATAGACCCAGTTTCATTTGTGGTGTGTAGTCTTTTGCAAAGGTGCTGTAAGCATCTTTGAGTAATTGAACGTCTATCATTGGCACACGGCGTTTGATTTCTGCATCAATAATGGCTTCAAGTCTTTTTGATTCTTTGAGCCATTGTGTTTTTTCGGGTGTCCCATAGACAAGCGAATAATATTTTTTTTGCGCTTGTCGCATTTTAGAGACAACGGCAAAGAATTGGATTTCTGTCATAGTTATTTAGTTTTATAGATGTTAAGGAAATCAATGAAATAGTCGAGAAAAGAGGAATCGCCAGCAAAAAATCCCTCGAAAACGATGTCTGCTAAATCCTCTTTACCAGCACCGAAAGCCCGTGTAAAAGGACTTACAAACAATCTCAACGAGGGCATCAGCGCGGTGATAGATGTTGCCTTTTCTTGCCACAAATCAAAGCCGTCAGCATCAGGAAATACAACGATTGCGCGGTTGCTATGCTCCAAAAAGTTCAGGCGATATGATTGAAAGTTGTTAAGGCTTAGTGTGGCAACCCATATAAAATCTGGGTATAAGTAGGACATAACAAGGGCGGTTTTTTCGCTCTCGACGATGGCGATGGGCTTGTCGGGGTGGAGTGCGGCGAGGTGCTGACCAAAGTAACACATTTCCGGCTCTCGGTCGCGGTCGTGGTTGAGGTACTTCCACATCATTTGGACTTTGCCGTATTCGCTGCCGTCGGGTCGGGTGAGTTTCAGGCGGTGTCCGTTGTCTTTGTACCACATCACTTTGCCGCGATGGATTTGGCAATTTTCATCTATTTGCCAAAATATGATACCATCTTCGACACTTCCTATGCAGTAATCGCGGAAAACGGATTTTAGGCGATCTATGTCAAAGAAACGCTGTGAGAGAAAGCGGCTCAGGGCGTTGTCCATTTCGGCGGCGCGGTATCGCTTCACTTCGTCTTTGGTGTAGTAGATGGGCGGCGGTGGCGGCGCGGTTTTAGTCGATACATCGGGCGAGGTGGCGGCGATGCCTGACGGATAAAGAATGTAACCGCATCCGGTATGGTTGCAGCGTCCAAACTCGGGACCAGCGGGGCGGTTGTTTTCGTCCACGTAATACGAAAACGACTGAACACG
>Ga0326511_10002331_pt1 | contig 15474 bp, 34 predicted proteins | sample 0_2496_0518_D_FD_203701 | JGI IMG/M metagenome (GOLD analysis project Ga0326511, IMG submission 203701) | Bovine rumen microbial communities from UC Davis, California, United States - 0_2496_0518 | ecosystem: Host-associated > Mammals > Digestive system > Stomach > Rumen | place: USA...
GTGTCCCCAAGGCCGTGTAACTATTTTGTAAGGGGGGAGTAACTTTCAGCAACTTTCACGCGAAATCACACGCCCAAGTTCATCAATCTTATATCTTCTCTTGCGCTCGTACAGTTCATGCACCTCGGCATGACATTCACGGCAAAGGCACTGTAAATTCTCCCAGTTCAAAGTAACATCAGGATTGTCAATGTTGTCAGGTGTCAACTCAATCTTGTGATGCACAATCTCGCAAGGCTTGAACAAACCTTTTTCAAGACAGACTTCACACAGATTGCGCTTTGACTTCGCATAAGCTGCGCGTGTATGTTGCCATGCTTTGGATGAATAGAACTTCCTTGCAAACTCCTTCACGCTGTTACCCCCACCGATGACAGCTTTGACATTCGTCATCCCTGCCTGCGGGAAAGGACAAGCCGCAAGCAACAACCCTGATATATCAAGGGCAAGGAGGCGAATCCCTTGATTGATGAATAAAGCAAAGAACGCAAGACATTTCTGCCTTGCGCCCTTTTGCAGTTTACACTATAAACCTAACATAATATGAAAAACAATGAACAGTTTACCAAAGCTTCGTCTGCTCGTTTGCCGTCACGCCTGCGCAGTTCTTTACTGCCTGCCTGTAATAGCTTGGCTTCAGTTCGATTCCGATTGCCCTGCGCCCAAGTTCAAGTGAAACGTATGCTTCAGAACCGATGCCAAGAAACGGAGTCAGAACAATGTCACCCGGATTTGTCCAAAGGTTCAAGGCCCTGCGGATGACTGTGAGCTGCAACGGGCAGATGTGCTTTTCGTCTTTCTCATCCCTTGCGCTTGATGCCTGCAAGGTGTCAGACGGGTTTATGTCCGTCCAGATCGGGCTTGCATAGCGTTGCCAGATCGCAACAGGAAACGATTCATTCGTGTGCGTCACAGGTTCAGGATTGTCGCCCGGCTTTCTCATAGTCACAAGATAGTCAGGAATCCCCTGCCTGCTCATGCAACTGTCTTTCTTCAACTGCTTGTGAAGCAGGCCTATTGCCTTTGTTCTCTGCATTGCGACGACTGGATCTTTCCAGATGCACACCTGCGAATGAAGCACAAAGCCGCTTTCTTCAAACAGCTTGATCAGTTCGCCGCGAAAGTCACGAATTCCAATAATGCCGTCACGCTCTTTTGACAGCGGAAGATCCATGCAGTGGAACGAAATCAAGCGCCCCGGCATGATTACCCGGTACAGTTCATCAACGATGAATTTGAACTGTTCATAGAACTCCGTTGCGCTTCGGCAGTTTCCTAAATCGCGCTCACTGTTGGAGTAGGTGTAAAGGCTTGCAAACGGCGGAGAAAAGATACTGTAATGAACGCTGTCGGAAGGAATGCCTTTCAGAATTTCAGCGCTGTCACCATTGTAAAGCGCATAGCGGTCACTTATTGCCTGATCAATCACGTTTATGCTATCCATCTCGGAATGCTCATCCTTTCTACTGTCACATAAGATTCACTCATTCTTGTTGTATGCCTGATTTCAGCGCTCAAAATGTCCTTGGTGAACTTGACAAGTTCTCTTGTCATGCGCTGCGCGTCTGTCTGCTTGCGTTCAATGTTCTGCTTCACGCATCCTTCTGCTTCGCTGATGATGATGTACACAGTCACGGGCCTTTTCTGCCCGAAACGCCAACAGCGCCGCACAGCTTGATAGTACGCTTCAAAGCTGTCTGACAGGCCGACAAAGATGACCGTGTTGCACTGTTGCCAGTTCATTCCCCAGCCCGCAATGCTCGGTTTGCTCACAAGCACCCGGTTCACGCCTTCCGTGAATCCGTTCATAGCGGTTTCTTTGAATTCAGGCGTTTGACTGCCTTTCACTTCAACTGCGCCGTTGATAGCCGCAGTCAACGCTTCGGATTCGGAATTAAGATCGCACCAGACAAGAACCTGTTCTTCAGTCCCGTTCGCAATCTTCGCGGCTTCGTCAACTCTGTCCTGCAAGCTGTCACGCCTTGCGCCACGGCGTTCATTCAGCGTTTGCTTTGTTTCTGCAAACAAACGATACTGCCCGTCAGAATCGGTCATCTCTTTTGATTCTGTTGTGACTTCGACAATATGAAGTTCAGGAAGAGCGAAGTCGCTGCCGTCATAGTCCAGATCCGCAGGCGAAGTCAGACAGCAGGCCCAGCTTGCAACCCATTCAAAGAACTTCTTTTCAGCGTGGCCTTTCAAGCGCCATTTGGAAGTGTTGCCGCCATCATGACAGAAGAACGTTGCAAGCATCTCCGTCTGCGACATAATCCCAAGAAAGTCTGAATGCGTTCCAAGTTCCATGAAGTCATTCGGGCTGGGCGTTGCGGTGCAACACAGCTTGAACGGAGTGAACCGAAACATATCAGTCAGCTTCTTCCGTGTTGAACTTGTCGCATCTTTCAGGATGGACGATTCATCCAGAACAACGCCCGCAAACGAAGCCGCTTCAAAATGGTCAAGCATTTCATAGTTCGTTACGTTTACACCCGGCTTAACATCATCCATCTTGCGGCAGACTGTAACAGGAACGTCAAACTTCACGCCTTCTTTTCTCGTCTGCCTTGCAACAGCCAGCGGCGCACAGATCAGAACGGGCTTGCCTTCGTGGTCTGCGACCTGCTGCGCCCACTGTAATTGCATCGCGGTTTTGCCAAGGCCGCAATCTGCGAAGATTGCACAGCGTCCTTTCATCAGCGCCCATCTGACAATATCACTTTGCCATTGAAACAGCTTCGGATTGTCTGCGCTCGGTTCAAAGCCTGCCGAAATCGACTTTATTTCTTTACCCTTTATGAAATCCTGATAATTCATTTTCTAATGTCCTTTGCACTTCTTTTAGGGCGTGTCCGTGAATGTTCATGATCTGCCGCCAAGAATAGTTCATATCAACGGCAACCTGTTCAAAGGTTTTCATCTCGATGTAATACTCCATAAGAATCAACCTGTGCCGCCTGTCAGGCAACTTCATGATCGTCTGCAAGATTTCAGACTTCAATGCAATCTGCTCGTCAATCTTCGCGTCAACCAAGGATTCAAGTTCAACAAGCCTGTCAAACTTGTGAGGATTCTTCGTTGACTGCGCCCCGTCTGAATTATAGTTCTGCGTGATAGATTCTAATGATTCCCTTGTTGACTGAACCAAACGAAGCAGAGCTGCAATCTCTTTGTCTATGCGCCTGACGCGATTCAGATATTGTTTAGCTGTCGTTCTGTTCTCCCTCCTTTGGCATATAAAGCGGCGGCAAAATCATTCTTTCACCCGGCTTCGGCATTTCTGCTTCTACGCAGTATAAGTTTTTCTCTTTATCAACGCAGTAGAGATACCCCGGTTTGAGAGCCGCTTTAATGATGTTAAGGCAGAATTCTTCCCATTTATTTTCAGCCATCGTTTGCCCTCCTGTTCCATCCAGCAATTACCGCATCTTCCCAATTGTAATCGCCTTGAAAAATCAACCGAACGGCATCAAAGACAACATCTGCGGAACAATCGTCACAGTGTACAGCCCCATTCCACATTGCGCCCGGTCGCAATCCTACGTTTTTACTTCCGCAGAACGGGCAAGGTTTAAGTTCCATCATCTTTCCTCCATCTTGTTGTACGGATACATCGCAGTCCCTACGGTGTAATAATCGTCAGAGAAGCGTTCGACAATGACGGAATAATCCGTTCGCTCATCACGCCCAAAGGAAAAGGCAATCTTGTCGTTGCGCCTATCCCACAACAGCACAAGCCGTTTGATAAACCATGTAATTATCCTATCAGCCATCATCGCGTCCCTCGTAGTAGTCCTCTGTTTCTGCTCCGTAGTCTATCTCAAGTTCTTTCCCAAGATACTTCCGAAGCAGATAGAAGCAATCACGCTGCACATCAAAGTCTCGCTCTGTAATGTCTCGGTCTTTAATCCATGCAAGGTCTTTGGCAATCGCTTTCTCTTGCCTGTGGAGTTGAATTGCGTTCTGAATCAGACGAATAATCTGCGTCAGCACCAGAACAGTAGTGATAATCGCAAGATAGATTTCCATCAGCTTTCCTCCATCTCAGCACCGCAGTTGGGGCAGAAGTTATAAGTTGCCGTGTCCCCGGGCATGGTGTCATCGCACTCCCACCCACAAGCAGAGCATTCAAATAGGGTCGGATAATCTTTTAGCTTGTTGAACCCTTTCACCACAGGTCGCGCATCGGCGGCGGGGAGATCGTCAATCCAGTCAAGAATACGCATCCCGAAATTAAGCCGCCGAAACTCTTTTGAATCAATGGCATCACATATTTTCTTCGCAAGCGGATAAGCCGCCTCGCGTTCGATGTATTCAACCATCGTCAACCCCCTTCAGAAGCGCGTCTGTCCTTGCTTGAAATCCAACTTCGGGCCTGTCATCCATTTCAGGCTTCACAAGCATCATTTCCAAGGCGAACAGCAGATTCCAACAAGCCGCAGTCAGGTGCGGTTCATCATCCCAACCAAGCCAGAACTTTACAAGATGACGAATTGCCGAATCAATCAGGCTGTGAACGGGAATGCCTTTATCAACATTGTGTTCACCGTATTTCTTCGCGCCGTTCTCGCAATGTTTGGCAACTTCCCAGATCGCAGGCCACGGCAGAAGGTCAAAGCGGCCCTTGCCTTCATGCAGATCCCTGACGGCCCCGGTGCTGAACTCGGTGCGTTCGCCGCTGTCCTGAATGTCATCCTTGACATAGTTTGAAGGCGCTTCGCCGTCATTCTTGCGGCAGTTCATGCAGAAAACTGTATTTGCTCCATAATCATTCGGTGTGTTGAATGTGCAGTTCTTGCACCACTGGTCAACAAGCCCTGCGTCTGCTCTTGTTTCAATCAATTTGCTTTTCAACCTCCAACCATTCAATTTGCCTTCTCAGGCCGATAATTTCGGCCTGATCAAGCTGCCTAGTGTGTTCCAGTTCCCGAACGCGCTTCTTCAGTTTGGAATTTTCAGCCCTAAGAACCGTGATTTCCGCAAGCATTTCTTCCTCGGTCATCCCGCAACCCCCGCTGAATGAAGCAAAGCAAACACGGCCTGCCGAAGCTGCGCAGACTCATTCGCGTTTCTTTCAAGCGCATCAATTAAGGCGTGAAGCGTGTTGTTTGCGCTGTTGCTGAACTTGATCGAAACCGAATCAAAGTCAGGCAGTTTCGTCTGCCCTGCAAGCTGTTCGGTTTTCCCGAACTGGTCATCAGGCTTCGGTTCTGGTTTCTGGTAGAACGATTCAGGAACCGTCACGCCAATGCGCCCCGCCGCCCACTCAACCACCTTCATGTTGCACTGTGCGCCGTCTACCATGAATTTGATGTGATCCCAGTTGCCGGATTCAACATCCTTGTATGCCGCAACAGCGGCAGAAACAAAGGATTTGGACAGATTGAACTTCGCTGCAACATCTTCGGTCTTTGCGCCGAAGAACAGCTTTTCAACCACAATGCTTTCAAGGGTTTCTTCTGAAACGTTTTTTCTCACAGCGTTACCTCCTTGCCGTTGTACAAAATCTTGAAATCATAGCGTTCTTCATAAGGTGCGTAATACTTGCCGCAAGCGGCCTGAAGTGCCTTTTCAATCATGTGCCGCGAATATTCGCCGTCCTGTGTATCATCCTTTTCAAGGCTTCGGATCTCGGCGTACTTCTTGTCAAAGGCAACCTGAAACCGCTTTAAGCGTTCTTCACCAAGGCCGAATTCTTCATTCAGTGTCAAGGCCACAGCGTCAAGAATCATCTGCTGCGTGATCGCAATAACCTTGACTGTCTGAAGTTCCTTGCGGCGCTTCTCCCGCTCGGCGTAGCTTGCCGCCTGCGCAGATCCTTTCTTCACGCCTTTCATTTCTTGCCCTCCAGAATGTCAAGCGCAATGCGCAGGCCCTGAATCACGCCGAAACCATATTCATCATTTGCGGTTTCAAACCAATATTCAGCAATCGTCTTTATGCGTTCCGTAGATTCGGCGCTTGAAGATTCTTGCGGTTTTGATTTTTCGTTCGCCAAAGTAGTCCCTGACATTTGAATCCCTGTCACGTTCCTTTCTTTTCTGTTCGCAGTACTCACGGAAAGCAAGATACTTTTCGCAGTCTGCGTGACATTTTTCAGTGCGTTCTTTGCATCCCTTGCAGGGTGAAAACATCACTGCACCTCCCTGACAAGAATGCCGTACTTATCGTACATGACTTTTTGCTTCAATTTGAACAGTTGGTAAGCATCACCCTTGCGGTAACCTTTCACATCTTCAACGACAAGCTGCCCGTTTTCCTGATAGACAAAATCCGCAATATAGGTGGATTCACGCAGAATCAGCTTGTGGTTTTCATCGTACTGCTTCGGTGTCAGGACATATTTGACTTGTCGTGTCAGGCACTTGATCATGCCGCCACGTTCAAGCCATGTCAGATCCCGCCAGCGCCGCGCCTCGGCTAGACTGTCAAAGGTTTCTCCCTTGATGGTCACTTTCTTCGCGTTGAACTTATTCAAGGTAATTCCTCCCGAATTCCGCGCGGAACTGTTCAACAGTCCAGCCGTAGTGTTCCATTGCGGTTTGTTGCATCAACTGTTTGGTGTAAAGCTGGAACTGTGCATCCCGGAAGTGAAGCCGGTCATGGCAAACATCGCAGATCCACAGCCAACAGCCCAAAGCCTTCGCACTTTTGCGGAACGGCCCATGAAAGACTTCGTGTCTTTGCAAGGGCCTGTCCCGCCGTCTGCAAAGGTCACAGCCTTCGGCATGAATTGCAATGCTCGGCGCATATCCGTTGCGGTCAAGTTCAATGCCGTATTCATTGACCATGCTTCAGCCTCCAGTTTTCGTGTGGTGCGTCCAGAACAAAGCCCTTTGCCCGTTCGTAGATTCTGCCGCCGACAGCTTCATCAAGCCCAAGAATGTCAAACAGTGACATTTCGCTTGAAATGATCGTGCGCAGGCTGGAATCGTTGTAACGACTGTTAAGGATTTCAAAGGCAAGCCGAATGTCAGCTTCGGTGTGACCGCCTTTCAAAAAGTCGTCAATGTAAAGGACGGGAACAGATTTGAAAGGCTTGATTCTGCTTTGGTATTCTTCGCCGTCAGTGGTCAGGGCTTTCAGCAAAACGGTGTCGTCACGCCAGAGCATATAACGCACGTTCTTGTTCATGTCCATCAGCCTGCCGCAGATCGCGGTGCAGATGTGCGTTTTACCGCTCCCGCTCTTGCCGCTGATGAAGAACCAACCGCTGTCGGCCTTGCAGAAATCCTCCGCTGCACGAAGAACTTTCTTTCGTTCAGGCGTATCAGCAACGAAGTTTGCCATTGTATAGCGTAAGAGACTGTCTCTAAGCCCGCTTTGGTTGATTCTGCGTATTGATACCCTCCTAGCCATACAAGCGCATTCTGTGGCCTTTAACGTGCCGTCAGCGGCCTTCGTGACTATGCACCCGGTGTTGTGGCAGGCAGGACAATCAACGTTGTCAAGGCCGCATTCCTGAAGCGGCGTTTTAGGAATACAGATTTCCCCATTTCTCCGCGCCTGCGCTTGTGCTATCTTCAGCGCTTGAATGATTGCTTCTGCCTGCATCGGTTTCCCTCCTTTCCCATGAAATCAATTTCTGTTTCCAGTTCGTAACGGGATGCCCCTTTGAATCAATCCAATGTTTTTCAGGGTCATCGTCAGCCGTGTAGAAATCATAGAAGCGGTCAGGGTCAACGGGTGAATTTCTGCTTTTGGCATACTCACGAACTTCTTCGCGCGTAGGTTGCGCTTGCGCCGTTCCCGATCTCGTTTTCGTTTTCGTTTTCGTTTTCGTTCTCGTTATCGTATTCGAGGACATTTGCAAACATTTGTCAGCATCTGCCGACATTTGACAGCATCCGACAGCATTTGACAGCATTTGACAGCAAGTGCTATCAAAAGGCGGGTATTTGCTTTGGTTCGCCCTTGTTCGCTGATGATTCGCCCATTTCGCAAATTGAAGGTAGCTTCTGCCGTCTTGCGCTGTGTACCAGTAGATCAGACCTTGCTGTGCAAGTTCGCAAAGCCAACCTTCAACTTGCGATTCCTTCAATTCCTTGTCGGTCTTGAGCGGGAAACAGGCGTTCTTGACAAGCTGCGGATTGCCGTAGTAAATGCCAAAGTCATCAGCCTTAACGATTAAACGATAGAACAGGATTTCAGCACCCGGCGAAAGCGCGTTCAGATCCTCACTTGCGCAAATGGATTCTTTAATAATCCTGTTTGGCATCGTCCGTCAGTCCTTCTTGCTTTCGCCAAAGTAAACGCTGTCGGCAACGATTTCATAGGCAGTGCGGTTCGTGCCGTCTTTCGCTTCATATTTCCGCATCTGAAGCCTGCCGGAAACGATGCACATGGAACCCTTGCGAAAGTACTTGCTGACGAATTCGGCGGTTCCGTTCCAGCACGCACAGTCAATGAAGTCTGTTTCTTCGCGGTTATGATCGCGGTCAACAGCAAGCGTCATGTTTGCAACGGCCTTTCCGCTTTCGGTGTGCCTGATCTCCGGCGCTCTGGTCATGCGGCCCATGATGGTGATTCTATTCAGCAACTTCGGTTTCCTCCTCAAACAGCGCCGTCAGCGCATCTTCGACATAGTAGGACGGCAACGCTGCCATCAGCTTTTTTGCGTTTTCAAGCGTGGTCTTTGCTTCGATCACGTTCACGCCGTCCAGTGCTTTCAGGGTAAAATCAAGAATCAGTTTTGCCACTTCCATATTTGGCAAGCCTCCTTTGCATTACGCGCGGATTGAATCCGCAGGTGTCACAGTTCCATTCACAGTCAACCGCAGGCGCATGGCGAATCGTGTGCCCGTTCTTGTCAACCTCGCAGAACAGGCAAGGCGCGTTCATACTGCGCTTCAGGTTGTCGTGACTTCTTGCGCTGATCACGGTGGTGTTCGGCATCAGTTCCTCCGTTTCTGACAGTCGCGGCACAGAGCAACGCCGAACTTGTCAACGGAATACTTGCGAACACGTTCGTCAATCCTTGCGCCGCAGTCCTGACAGAACGGGAAATCACTAGCCTGTGAACGGGTTTCATCAGGCTTTCTTTCTTCTTTCGGCGTTTGGTTGGTAAAGTCGCTGTCCTTGTTGTCATCAATGCAGAACAGGCCGTTCAATGCATATTTTCTCGCATAAGACGAAGCTGCTCCTGTCACCTGTGATGCGTCCATGCCTTTCTTGCTTTCTTCCTCACGGGCAAAGGCAGTGACTTCAATGCCGACATACGGTTTTTCTGATTCCACATCAAAGAACTGCGCCGTTGCTTTGATGTACACCCGGCCTTCCTTGCTTTCCAAATCGTCACGCAAGAGAAGAACACATTTGTGTTCATCCAACAGCGGTTTCACAGCGGCAAGCACATCTTCACAGGATCTGTATTTATACTTGCCGAATTCGTTGAACTGACTTTTCGGCGCTTGCAATGCCTGCTGAATAGCGCCAAGTTTTTCATAGATCGTCACTTAAATTCCTCCAAATAAACTAAGCTGCGCGGCCTGATAACCGCCGCCCCATTGTTCAGCCATTGCCGCCGCTATGCCCGGAAACGTGGTGCTTCTCACTTTCTTGTCACCCCCGGCGCGGCTTGCCCCGGCTTTTTCTTTGTTGCCCTTGTTTGCGCTTGTGCCGCATGAAACGTATGGTTTCCAGTCCTTGACGCGCTGCGTCGGTTCCAACGGCGGCAAGCCTTTCAGCCAAAGTAACGTTTTCTTTGACCAAGGTTCACCGAATTCGTAAGGCTGAATCACTTGTGAACAATGCGGCAGATCGAAAACGCTTGACGGAATCGGGTTTTCAATGCAGATCCGTTCACAGTCTGCCGCAAGGAACAGAAGAAAGAATTCCTTTGCTTTCATGCCTTCGGCGTAGCGGTCAAGGTCAAGTCTGCCTGCCTGCGGATAAAGGCGAACCGCCCCGGCGTTTGAAAGGAACGTGCAAGGTGGATGCGCAATCAGCAGATCCCACGGCCCCGCTTGTGTGTGTGTGTGTGTATCAGCGGTCACGAAGGTGCAGTTGCCGTTTATGAGCTGCAACGCATCCCCTTGAATGTGCCATTCGGGATGGCCCCCGGAACACGGCACAAGGTCACAGGAAAAAGCGCGGTGTCCACGTTCCCGAAACGCTTTGCAAACGGTCTGCGATTCTTCGCAGGCAATCAGAACGTTCACTTGATCACTGTGCTTGTACGTTCGACAAGCTGCGCCCCCGGAACAACAATGCCTGCCTTCAGCGCCGCCATGATTGCGGTCTTGTTCGGTTCAGGGTCTTTGAACCGCAGAAATTCGCTTGTTGCCGTCTGCATGAAGGTTTCACCAAGTTCAACGGCCTGCGACTTCTTATGCGTCACAGCAACACGGGAAGTCTTGAAGTTTTCGCCGCCCAGAACATAATCAAGATATGCTTTCAGACGTTCGGCTTTGTTTTCTCCTGCCTTGCGCCGTTTGGCAAGCGCTTCTTCTTCAGCCTTGATTGCTTTGCACTCAGCCATGATGTTCTTATAGGCAAGCGCGGCGTTTTCGGCTTTTTCCTCTCGCGCCATGTGCAGGGCTTCAAGCTGATCAAGCACTTCTTCGTTGACTTCACCCGTGTCAGGGTCAACCATGCCGTCAAGCAGGGCTTCAATCTGCTTGTCGATTTCGTAAATCGTCATCGTCATCCTCCTCGTCATCTTCCCAATCATCATGAAGCCAAGGCGGATAGCCTGTTCTTTCAATGCAACGGATAATTGGGTCATCTGGAATTAAAATCATTGATATTCCTTTCTGTGTTTTTCGATGTATTCGCCAAGCGCCATGTAAATTGCAAAGGCTTCATCTTCCGTTACGCTGATGATCGTGCGTTTTCGCCCAAGTTCGGCGGTTTGGAAGTGCGCCCAATTCGCTTTGCTTCTCGCAAGGTCTGCGCTTGCCAGTTTCCAATAGCTTTCGGGAATCATCAGAAAAACCTTTCTTTCAAGCAGTCACCGAAGAAGAACAAAACCATGATGTTCAGCGCAAGCAGGGAAAGGATTTCGCTGTTGAACAGGAACAACAGAGCAATAGCGGCATACTTCATGCGTCTGCCCTCCTGATGAACGTTTCGCAGGCATCAAAGCTGCCAACGAACACAGGCTGAACTTCGCCGCCCCTGATCACGTTACGGCCTTCGCGGTAGACTTCCCATCGGTGAAACTCAGTGTTGTATTTGATCGAAAACATGATATAATTACCTCGGTTCTTTCACTCTTGCCGTCTGTCGAAGCTGCAACTTCGCAGGCGGCTTTTCTTATTCGTCAATGAACTTCAAAAAGCCTTTCCTGTTGATTTTGATACGCGAACACAGAACAACAACAGGAAAGCCCAGCTTGCTAGGGTCTGTCTGTGCCTGCCGCCTGATGGTGTTTGCGTCTGTTTCAAGCACTTCGGCAACATCCGCAGGCGTTAACCATCGGTTAGGGCTGTTCTGCATTTCTTCGACTGTCAATTTTTCACCTCCGTTCTTTCATTCTGTGAGAATTTCGATCAAAAAAACAAGTCCTGAATAGGCCGCTTCAGAACTTCCGCAAGTTTCGCTTTGACGGAATCGCGCGGAACACGCTGACCGATTTCGTACATCTGAATTGCGGATTCAGAAACTCCCGCCTGCTCTGCAAGCTGTGCCTGCGTCATGCCAAGGGCAAGCCTTGCTTCTTTGATTCGCTCTGCGACTGACTTCAACTTTTCACCTCCCTTGTTTTCACTTCGTGAGAAAGAATACCACGGTTTGTAAGCCTTGTCAACCACATTCTGTGAGAAAGACAAAAGAAAAACTTCTTGTTGCAAAATCGTTGACAAAGCCCACACTTTGTAATATTCTGTAACCACAGAATGTGAGGTGTCTGCAATGGCAAAATTCAAAGAAAGGTTGAAGCAGTTACGGACGGAATCAGGATTGACGCAGACGGAACTTGCCGACAAGCTGCAAATGTCAAAAGGTTCAATCGGCAACTATGAATCAGGGAATCGTGAACCGAATATGGAAACGCTTGAAGCAATCGCAGACTTCTTCAACGTTGATTTGGATTACTTGCAAGGCCGCACAAACTCGCGCCCCGAATTCAGCTTTGAAGAACAATGGGTTATTTCATGCTTCAGGAACGCAGACGATTTCACAAGGGAAGGGATAAAGATGATTTTGCGAAAGTTCGACAAAGGCGGTGAATTGAAGTGATTTGCCGATATTGTCATAAAACCGCTCCTGATGGCCTGTATTGCATTTTCTGCGGCAGACGGAAAGATGTACCCCGGCAGGCGCACAAGCGCGGCAACGGGCAAGGAACCGCCTATAAACGTGGAAAAACGTGGACAGGCGTTCGCGCCGGTTATCAGTTCACCGATGATGAAGGGCTTCACCGCAAGCGGCAGACAAAAGGCGGTTTTCAGACGAAGAAAGAAGCACTTGAATGGGCTTCAACTGATTCCAACCTTGAAACGCATTCCCCGAAACTGGTTGAACTTTGGGAAATGTACAAAGAAGCAGACTTGCCGAAGCTGTCAAAGTCCCGTCAGAAGTCATACAGAGCTGCGAGGAAACGCCTTGAACCGCTCATGGGTACAGAAATACACCTGATCACAATGAAGCAGATTCAAGGCGTTATAAACGACTGCAAGACATACTACCCCGCGCAAGACTGCAAAATCGTTCTGTCGGCGCTTTACCAAAAAGCCCTTGCAAGCAACAACGGGCTTGTGGTGAAGAACCTTGCCGAATTCGTCACGCTGCCGAAGCTGGAAGAACACGAAGCTGTTCCGTTTGAAGCAGATGAAGTAAAGGCGTTCTGGGATTTGTACGACAAGCACGACTATTTTGTTGGGTATATCCTCTTGATGATCAACAGTGGCATGATGCCTGCTGAAGTGCTTGCCTGCAAGAAATCAATGGTGGATCTGAATGCCTGTGAAATCTTCGGTTGCGGCGCAAAAACAAAAAGCCGCAGAAAATCGGCAATCGTGTTTCCCGAAATTCTGCGGCCTGTCGTTGAAGGTCTATTGAATTGTAAAGGCGAAAAGCTGTTTTCTTCCAACAAAGAAAACTTCTACGCTGAATATTACGCTTGTCTGGAACGGGCAAAGGTCAGGAAACTTCCCCCGTATTCATGCAGGCATACGTTCGGTACAGAAGCGGTTCGTTTGGGTCTGCACCCGGCAGTCGTTCAGAAGTTGCTTCGTCACAGCAACGCCAGAACGCAAGAGAAGTATACGCATCTTTCCAGCGCAGACGCGCACAACGCATTGAAGGGCGTTTCGCGTGGTTGACAAATGGTTAACATCGTACCCGCAAAGCATTGAAAATACTAGGTTTTCCCGCCCAGAGTCTATGGGCCTTTTGGCAATTTTGCGACCCCAAAAATCCAAAAACGAACAAATAAAAATAATGCACAGATTCAGGTTGAATTGCCTGTTTCTTTGCATTATTTTAGCGTGAAAGCGGTATCCGCGGGGAAAATGCGATTTTGAGAAAAATGGTGCAAAAATGAGTAGAATTGAATTGCGTGGTTAACACGGTGGTTAACATTTTTCCTGTCCCGTTATTTGGACAGGCTTATTTGTCCTTGTTATACTGCGCGGTGCTGATGCCAAGAAGCGCACCAAGCAGGGTGCAGATCACAGCGGTGGTCTTTGCCACTTCGTCAGCAAAAGGCCAGCCCCAGATTGCCGCAAGGCCGACATAAGCCGTTGCAAGCGCCGGAAGAACAATCATGGTAATCCACTTCAGAATGTCGTAAATCTTATCAGGCAGTTTCATAAATCAACCTCCATGTGCTTTTTCGTTCAGATGTTTTTCAATCTTGTTGATTGCTTCTGTGACAGGGCCGTTGCATCCCTGTTCTTTCAGCCCCTTCAGGCAAGCAAGAATGCCTTCGGTCAGCAGTGCTTGTTCTTCTTTCATTTCTTTGATTTCGCTGTCTTGCTTTTCCTGTCTCTTGATGAAATCATACAACTTGTTATATCTCCCCAACAGGGTTATTGCGGCAGTCAAAACCGCCGCTGCCGTGATAATGTCTTGCCACGAAAGCGTAACTGTCGCAGGGCTTGAAAGAATGATCATTTGCGTCCCTCCCATGTCAGTTCGATTCCGTCTGCAAAGTCACGCAGGGCTTTGATGAACGCAGACGAATAGCGGCCCGTTGCTTCTCCCCAATAGCCATTTTCTTTCATGACAAGCTGAAGTGCGCCAATGGAAACATTGACGGGGTATTCTTCGCGCGGTTCTGGTGCTGGTTCACTGACAAGGGCTTTGAATCTGTCTGAAACAGCTTCGTCAACATCGACTGCACCGTAATAGCCGGGAAACGCGCCCTTGTCAGTCTGTTGCCACAAGTCGCAAGGGATTTCAGGTGCTTTGCCGTAATGCGCAACCCAGATTGAACAGTCTGCGAAATCATCCGTTGACAGGCGTGACCATGCGTTGTATTCAGATCCGTAAATGCCGAAGTCGTAGCCTGCGCGGTTGATCGTGTCTTTGAACGCTGTCACGGTCTGCTTCAACTGGTCTTTTGGGATCTGCATCTGCCCGGTTGTTTCAATGTCCATGAAAACGCCAAGCTGCAAGGGTCTACCTTTCAAAAGACTGATAGCATAAACTGCTTCGGCCTGCGCGACTGAAGCGTTTGTAGCATGGGAAAACACATAAGCGCCAACGGGGATGCCGTGTGCTTGTGCCATGTCATAGAACTTGTCAAAGCTTGCGTCAGCTATGCCACGCCCCTCTGATAGTTTCAGAATCGCAAAGGAATACCCGCCACGCTTCAGGTTTGAAAGGTCAAGCCCTTCCTGATAGTGCGATAAATCAATACCTTTCATTTTTTACGCCCCGAATAAAGAATTACTGCCAGAACTGACAGTGTGAACGCAGATCCCGCCATGAATGCGGATGCGGCAAGGTGAAAGTCAACTTCGTGCAACCACACTTTACAAGCCCCCATAAATGCGCAGTATCGTCAGCAGATTCAGCGCAAAGCCTATTGACCAGAACAAGATTGCAAGCGCCCACAGCGTTTTGTGAAGCGCGTCACACTTTTGGTCGAAGAAAGCGGCAATGAACGCTAAGAAAGATCGAATTAACAACGATGCTTGTAAAAATCGGTGCTGTCATTGCCGCCCTCCGTTCTCCACAAAAGTGTCCTATTGCCAAGCGTTTCAAGCCCTTTTTAGCGGTGTCTCCGTTTGCCGCGATCACGCATTGTCCATTAGGGCTATGGGCTATTGGCCTCACTCTGCGTAGCCGCCAGCATTTCAGCCGCCGCACTCGCAGAGGATGGTCGATATTTTTATCCCGCATCATCCACTCTGCGGCGGTGTCCTTTTAAGTTATAACTTGTACTCTTTCGATGTATGCTTTGCTATATCATTAAGCGCATGCGCTATGTGATATAGCTGTGTTTGTATTCTGCCAAGCTGAATCGAAATGATGATTGCAATGAACCCGCAGATCAGACAAAGGTAATTCATTTGTATATACCCCTTT
>Ga0326511_10002332_pt1 | contig 15473 bp, 32 predicted proteins | sample 0_2496_0518_D_FD_203701 | JGI IMG/M metagenome (GOLD analysis project Ga0326511, IMG submission 203701) | Bovine rumen microbial communities from UC Davis, California, United States - 0_2496_0518 | ecosystem: Host-associated > Mammals > Digestive system > Stomach > Rumen | place: USA...
CTCTTACCGGTGAAGTTTCTGTGTCTTTCTGTCATAATTTTCTCCTTTGCAATTACAAGATTGCAGTAATGGAATGTTTATTTTTATTTTTCGATAACTTCGTAATTGTTTCCGTAGCTCATAGCGAGCTCGTCACGAGCATATTCTGCTTCCTCTTCTGTTTCATAAGGCTCGTCTTCGTAAACAACTCCTGAAACTTTATTTCTGATATAAAACATATTAATTATGCCTCTTCATCTTTTTTAGACTTTGGAATGAAAATTTCTTTTCTTTCAGGTTTTACAGGCTCAACATATTTTTCAGTTGTAACCTCAAAATAGTCGCCAAACATTTCTTTCAGTTCAGCAATAGTTTTTTCAGCATCTTCTTTTGTCTTGAATGGCTCTTCCTGAATTTCATTCAATTTTGTATTGCGGATATAAAATTCCATAATTTATTTTTCCTCCAATAAGTTTCTTATTTTATCAACAAGACTATCGTGCTCGTTTGGATGGTCTATGCTTTTTGGACCAAGATGAAGCAATAATCTTGAGAGCTCTTCTTTTGTAAAGGCGTTTTTCTGTCCAGCTTCATAAATCATTTTATCTGAATATGCAATGAAATCATGTCCATTTTTACTCCAAGCAGGTTTACCATCTTTTCGAGTTATGATTGAAGATGGGCTCATAGTCAATCCTGTCTCCAATCCATTTGCTTCTAGCCATTCTTCAAAACTCATAAAAACAACCTCTTTAGCATTTCATCAAACAGATTAATATTGCAACCATAATGCATACAAAAATTACTGGCGCCATTTGTAAGTCCTTACAACATTTATTGTGTCTTGTACAGCAACTTCTTTAATTTTCTCAAGAAAGTCTTCAAGTTCTTTTGAAGTCTTGAACTCAGCATCAAATGAAATATTCATATTTGCTGGCCAAAGCTCATCTTCTTTCATATATTCGAAGTCTTCGCTGAATAAGTCTTCTTCTGGGTCATAACGCTCCCAACCTTCATTTCCCATTTCTGCGTTCGAAATTCCAGGGTGGCATAACCTTCGAAGAATAATTTTTCCTTCTGACAGCCATTTGAAAACAGTTAATTTGTCATATGCAATATTATATACACGTTTATTATTGTTATTCACAATGTCTTTAGCTTTCTCGTAGTCGAAAACTATATAACGTAAAACATAATAAGACTGCGAAACACAATCAACACTGTCTTCTATCGCAAAAAGATGCGAATTTTTAGTTGTGTCTTCATAAATATGCCAAGGACCTGGTTTATTTTCAAGACAATTCATATATTGCATCGCAGTTTCTTTTGAGTCACAACGAGCGATAAAATGCCAATCATTTACAACAACATGGCCTGTACAAAAGTGAAGTTCGTCATCACTGTCTTTATAGATTGCATAAGGAAAGCGTTTAACGTCTGTCCCACATTCATGAAGAGAAACTTTGTTAGTGCCAAATACAACATCATATTCCATCTTTTTTAATCTCCTACCAAAAATAAAGTGTTGTCACTTCATGAGAATGCCAGCCAAACTTGTCACGCATGAAGTCTGCAAATTCATCTTGATTGATGCAATTGAAAACATTGCTGTCAAAAAGTCCGTCACAGAATTTTTTGTAGTCATCTTCAACAATGTCTTCAATATTATTCATCATCTCACAAACGTCTTTACATTTGTGCTTACAATAAAAGTCTTCATCCAAAGAGTCAAGAAATGCAATCTCACATGCCATTTCAGTAAGATATGGTGTTGGCTGCATACCAAAAACACTTGGATATTTTTTGCTTATTGTATCGGCCATCTGGTTATCGAATTTTTGCATATCGAATTCCTTGTTCTTTTAGATAAGCATAAATCTCATTTGCGAGCTCAAGCTTTGTAATATGTTTTATCTGGTATTTCCAGAAGAATATTCCTTTTTCTTTCACAAGTCGGCACAAAACTTTATCATCTGCATCATAGATAGTGATGAAGTCATGCTTGCCAATCTGGAACATCTGAGCTTTAAATGTTGTATATAGCCGAGGCAATGTATGTCCGCTTCTCATAGTCATGAACCTTGCTCAATAATTGTTGGCCAATCTCTCTTTTCAAATTCAGTTATTCCGAGAGCTGTTTTAAAAAACTTCTTGATTGTTGATGAAGCTGCTTTTGCTGCGTTTGGATCATCAATAACACATTCAACTTCAAGGAATGGGCCAATCTCATTAACTGTAACAATTTCACAGTGGATTTCTCTGTTTGTTGAGTTTTCTTCAACATAGAATGAAATTGAAGTTTTAACTTTTCTAAACCACTGTTTGAAATTTGTAACTTCCATAGCATGCAAAAATGCATTAGTCGCATCAATGTTCAATTCACCTTCATATTCTTCATTGACTTCAGTTCCATCAGCTTCTGTGTTTTTTGCTTTAACAGTGAGGAAGCTCTTGAAGTTTTCATCAATCTTAAAATTGTAATGCTGTCGAACAATGTCTTCAACTGGATAGGCTGGGTCAACTAAAGCCTCAGAACGAACACGGATAATGTCTTTTGGTTTTTTTGGCGCAATTCCTCCAAATGAGTAATACGCATCAACTTTGTGAATAGCGTGCCAGCCACCGCCACGTGAAATTCTAAATTTTTCAAATTTTCCATCCAACAAGTCATAAACTTGCTGCATGGAAATTTTCGCTTTCATTTCTACTTCCATAATGATTAGATTAATTCTCCGTATATGAGTTCTTCAGCATCATGGAATGTATATTCATCTTTTCCACAACAAATATGCTCATAGTCGATTTTGTCGGCTTCATATTCATTCAAAAGAAACATGTTAATTTTTTTCCATTCATCTGGGTCAATTACTGGCTCATCAAATGTAGGACGAAATACATGGTGAACATAGATACTGAAACCAAGCTGCCTAAGCCTATTGCAAAACACTACAGCATCTACGACTTTTGTAAATGCATCACAAACAATAATACTTTTATCGTATGTCACATCGCATCTTATGTCGTCTGGATTAAACTGCTGAATGTCGTCTTTTTTAATCCAGCCATAGTCTGGCTCACCAATAAGAAGATGCGCAACTTTAGTGTCATCTTTCTTTCTTGCTTCAAAAATGAAACGCTGCTCGCTAATTGGCTTTGCGAAAAAGTTTTCAACTCCATCAATGCATTCTTTAAGAGAGTTTCTGTGCAGTATGCGAGTTCTTTTGTCGTCTTTTGCAAGCCACGTAATGTATTCTAAACCATGAAGGCCGAATGCTGGTTTAACAGAACCTAAAAAGTCGGCTCCAGAATACATAAGATAATTCTTATTTGCGCTCCAATTTGATTTCATATTAAAACCTGTATAATATTTTTTGAAATGGCCAGCTGCAAAGTTTGATTGAGCCCCAAATAGCCAATACAGCCAATGAAAGTGGAACAGTTACTGGCCATACAATTGACATGATTGTCACTTCAGCAACACAGCCAGTTGGATTGTCTTCTCTCCATTTTTTAAACTTGTATAAACGGTATTCATGACTGCGGATAAGATAGGTTATGAATAATCCGCCATAGAAAGAAGTAACAGCACAAAAAATGTAAGCAAATGCTATGCCAACAATTTTAAGAAGACTATAGACTGTCATTTATGTGCTCCTTGCATTTATCTGGACCATTATATTCCTCAAGAGAGTCTTCAGTGATGTAACCAAACTGTGTGTAGATGTAATTTTTCCAAGAAGAAGTTCTGCTCTTGATGAGCTTACCGTTTACTTTGAACCAATATGGCCAATCACTTCCTTTCAAAACAAAAGGCTTGTAATCATTTTGGGCGATGTCTTTGACTTTTTCGATGTCTTCTTTGTGAACCATGAAGCCAAATGCTCCTGTCTGAAGCGTTCGGAAACCAAGTTCTCTTGCAAAATGATAAATTTCTGAATCATCAACTTGTACAAAGCCTAATGATTTTAAGGTCTCGTCTTTGATGTATATTTCACCGAAAATAGTCGAATCACCAACAAGCTCATCATTTTCAAATACTTTTTTATGCGCAACAAATATGTCATCTTTGTCAAATTCAAAGTTGTCTCTGTGTCGAATGCGAGTGTAATAAGCGTCAATATAATTTTTAAGCTCTTCATCACTATCAAAGTTTCTGACAGCATTGTCATAATAATCAACAAGAGTGTATACTACTCTTTTGGCAGCTTTCTTCGATTTATTGAAAAACATATGTGTTAGTCGTCTCCTTCTTCAAGAAATTTTTTTGCAAGAAATTCATCAACTTCTTTCAAAATGTTCCAAATAACTGGAATATCTTTTTCATCAACATATTTCCACAAGCGGTTTCCGCAAGAACGGAACTCATAACCTTCTTTGTCGCGTGTCCAAGAACCAATTTGGAAGCAGCTTCCTTTAAAACCATTGTCGTAGCATACAATTTCAAGTGGAATATGTTTTGGAGCTTCACCAAGATATGTGCATGGACAAATCTTGTAGCAGTATTTTTTGCCATATGGTGAGCTGTATTGCCAATTGAAAGTTGTGTCAACATGTGAGACTTCTTCACCTTCATATGGATGATTCTTGAAGTAGTTTTCTGTCATGTCGTAAATGATTGAACCTTGTTTGTTGTATTCACTTTCAAGTGCCCAAAAGAGCTCATTAGTGTTCGCAAGCTGAACACGATTTGGTGAACGCCAAAAACCTTTATGTCTCCAATCCCAATCTTCTGGCTCGTCATTTGGCTCAAAATAGATAATATATTCATCTGAATTGAGCATTTTAGAAAGTTGTTGCAAAGAAAGTGAACCATTTGGATATATCATAATAACCTCCTTTTAAAAGATTAATTAAGAATTTCTGTCCAATGACAACCAAAGTCGGCAAAAAACTTCTCACTGAGAACAGCAAGCTCTTTGTCTGAAGCATACTCGCTGCTCGCCAAGTCGGCAATTTCACGCGCTCTCTCAATCATTCTTTTTCTCCTTTCTTTACAAGTTATTGAGCCAACTGTTATCAAGCATTGCCCATAAGAAAATGAGAGCAACACCAACTGTGATGAACATTATCCAAAAGAAGACTAACCAACCATTTCCCATAAGCATGTCTTCACGAAGCGCTTCAAAGTCTTCTGGCGTATTATTTTTGTTGTAAATAGCATTGTCAGTTCCAACATCTTTGTTGTTGATGTTTATGAACGTAATTCCTGAGCACTCAAGTGGATAGGCTCGAATTGTCCACCTGTCACTTCCAGAGCGATTATAACCAACTTGATGGCAGCCATTGAACTTGAATGTGCCGTATGGAAATTCTATACCTGCAAACTTTATTCTTCCAACATGAAGCCATTTGTCCCAAACAGTGTCCCATGTGTAATAGACTTCAGTACGTGTACGTGTTTTTCCATTGACTGCATAAGTCACAATTCGTGTATGGCGTGTGTAATGCTCTTTCTCAATACCGATGACCGAATACTTACCATTTGCCTGATTGACAGCGTCTCTCATGCCGCTCTCATTTTTGTTGTAATGGTTTACCCAATCTTCAGCAGTTACATATCCGACAGCTTCGAGCTTTCCATAAGCGAAAACATCCGCTCCCTGTTCCGTCTCGTAGGCCTGTCTGAATGTATCGTTGTCTTGGATTGCATAAGCATTCATATACTTCAAATTGTGCTTGTCGATTGAAGCCACAATCTTTCCGTGGATGAACATTCCCAAGACTATGTAGATGGCGAGAATACCAATTCCGAAAATCAATTCTCGTGCTGTGATTTCGCCATAACCTGGAAGATAGAACAAAACAGCTGGATGTTTATTCATTTTATGTCTCCTTAGAGTGTTGCAGGTTTACCCTGGTTTGGAAGTTTTACTGATGAACCATCATAGAGGTCTTCAAACTCGATGACTTCATAACCAGCCATATCAAGGAAATTGTGGCGAGGCCAAGCTCGTGTGCATCTTCGATAATCTGCTTTTGCTCGTGCGTATGCTTTATGACTCTGCGCAACTTTTGAATTGTACCGCTGTACGGCTGTCATATATTCTTTGTATAGTTCTGCTGCTTTAAGTTCTGGATAAGCTTCATGTACTGCATTGATATAAATCTTCGCCTGTTCATTTGCTTTTGCCAATGTTTCACTGTTCTTAGAAATTGCTGCTGATGAATTTCCACCAACACGTGCGGCCACAATCTTTTCGAGAGCTTCACCCTCATAGTTTTTGTAGTCTTTTACCGATGCAACCAAAGCTTCAAGTGAATTGAACATTTCATTCTGAGAAGCTGCAATTACATCAAGCTGCTCAGTTACTGCCTGCTCTTTTGAAAGTGCTGTGTTCTGTGTTGTGAACACTCCAACCACAACAGCAAGTGTTACGAAAACAACTGCTGCCACTGCAATGACAATTGTGCCTGCTTTACTCATCTACTTCTTCCTCCATGTGATGAATACTGTAATTATTATCGTCTGACATATAAGCTTGGATTTTATCGAAAAGCTCAGTGTCGTATTTTTCTCTGACAGAAATCAACTCTTCTCTAGCAGCTTTACGCTCTTCAGGGTGGTCCCTGTCATCCGCCATGTAAGAGCAGAAAACTTTCCAATCAAATTTGTTGATGGCTTTGTAGATAGCCTCAGCTGTTTCAACTGGAATGCCAAACTCTTTGGCCAAAAGATTAACATAAGCTTCACTTTTCTTCATATTAGTGACTCCACTGTTCTGTTGGATATTTCTGTCCCCTTACTTTAGGACCCTCAATCTTGTCGACATTTTCTTTGAAAAGTTTTTTAAGACCTGAAAGAGCTCGACTGTCATACTGCTGGTAGTCAGCTTTTCTGGCGTCGTGAGCGAAGAACAAACATCCGCAATCACGGAACCAACCACAAACATGGCCTCGATAACTCATCTTGAACTCTTTCATATCAGTACCTCTCTTAAGTTTGATTTACATACATAATATATGGAAATCTTACAGGAAGTTCAATTTTTTTACTTTCCTTCCAACTCGTTAATCTTGTTCTGGATTTTGAGGATAGTTTCGCGGCGATTGCGAATATCTTCTCTACATGACTGCAATGTTCTGATATAAGCTGCCTGTGAACTTTTTGCTTCTTCTAGTTTGTTCATCAACATTCTGATGTGAACAATTTCTTTCGGCTTAAGTTTATATGCGCCTTTCGATATGGCTTTGTCAATCTCATTCGAGTAGTTCTTGACATCTTTTTCAAGATGAGGAAGTGTGCTGTTTTTGAGATGATTTTTGCGGCTTACAGAATTTTTACGATGCAATTCTTCATTATTGATAATATTGCGCAAACCAGGGATTGTGTTGTTTGCTTCATAAACTTTGCACATTTCCTCTGTCTCAAATTCCTTTCCATCATGTGCGACGTAAATTACCTTAGTTTTAACTTTCATTATTTTGCCTCCATTATGTTAGATTGAATTAGATAACAACTTTTCAATTTTCTTAGGTGGAAGTCCTTCAACTATTGGAAGATTAAAGTCAGATACATGACTTAGTGGAAGAACGACAGTTGCAATAGGCTCATTTGGAATTGGCTTGCCATCACGTATTCCATCAAATAATGATCTCTGTTCCATTAGTTTATCCTCAATAGATTTCCTGAGCAATGACGTCATATACACCGGTTGGGTAACCATAACGGTCACGGCGTGAGATAGCTTCGAGGCGGTAGTCAACATCACGAACCAAAGCAGCACTTCTTTTTTCGATATGGTCAAAAACATTTGAACCATAAAGCGCCTTGTCGCAATTCTTGCGAGCGAGCTTTTCAGCTTCCTTGTCACTTGATGCGATTACTGTTGATGTTGCATGGTATGTTCCAAGCTGTGGATTGTAGCGGGAATAGTCGTAAGTGTACTTGTAATATGTTTTCTTTTCAGCAATAGCGAGCTTTTCTTCTTTTGTTCTTGCCATAGTTAACCACCTCTTAAGTTTGATTTACGAATATAATATATGAAAACCTAAGAGGTAGTTCAAAAATTTTTTAATCTTTTTTCTTATTGAAATATGAGTCACCAGTTACATTGAGGCCGAATTCTTTTCTACATATTTCAGACATTACGCTACCTAATGAGAGCGCAACTTTTCCATAATCGAAGTTTTCAATAATGTAGTGAAGAACAGCATCTTGAACTTTATGGAGGTGTGCGTCAACTACAGCGTCATGATAACCATGGCAGCCGCTATATCCAACAAAAGTTTGCCAACAAAATTTCTTCTGGCGTTTCTGCCAACCAAACCAAACTTTCAATGGTCTATCTGGCATATTACCAATAACGCCAACAATTTGCTCACTTCTTGAGTTTTTCCAATTGTCAGAATAAAAGACTATTCCACCTTGTTTGAAGCAAATGTTTATGATGTCTGAAGAAACATGAACATGGCCTTCACCAGTTTTATCCCAGTCAGGATTTACACCATAAACCTTAGACTTGATGTCTTCATCATAGTTTGCTTCTTCAACTTTCCAAACTTTGTTTACAAGTTCTGCAATTTTCTTAAATTTCTTTGCTTCTTTTCGTGTCATGATATTGTCCATCCTACAATTTGTTTTGCCCATTCAGGCTCTTCACAATCAACATAGCCTGTGCATATTTTATTGCCGTCTTTGTCTGTGCCATATTTTGCCTTAAACCATCTGTTAGAGCATGAAGGCTCAACATAACACAAACCTTGTTTTTTCGGCTCAATTACAGCATAAGCATAGTAACCAGCTTCATTTAAGTCAGTCGCATTGTTGCGGATTGCTTCCATTGCAGTTTCAAGGTCGTAAAAGAAACCCCAACATCTACTGTCATGATTGTGGTAAACTGTTCCTGCAAGTTCTTCTTTGCCTTCAATTTTTGGGATAGTCTCATCATGGTCACGAACAGATGCTACAAACCAAACTGGGCGTTTTTCATAATAGTGAGTAAGCTCTTCATATGCTTTTGCCATTCTTCTTTGTGCGTCACGAGCAGCATATTTAATATTACGGCATGTCTCAGCTTTCATGCTGCGAAGTTGACTTGTACGAGGAACAGTTTCATCCCATCGTTTAATAGCTTCTTCATCAGTTTTGCAACTTGCGAGTTGCTTAAATTTTATCTGAGTTTCGAGACTTTGACTTTGATAACGAGCTAAGTCTTTAACAGCACTAATCTTTTGATTATAAAGCCTCTGCAGTCGAGCTGCTTCATTCTTAGCATCGATGTATTTATTCAAAATGCCAGTTTCAAGTGTTGCCATTACCATTCCTCACTTTTGAAAAAACTTTTCCAAATAAACTCGCCATTTTCTGGAAATTCTTCCAAAACTTTAGCGTGTTTTTCTTCATCTGAAAGCGTATCATCACCCATTGTAAACATACCGAAAACAGACTTCAAATTGCAAATCTGCTTATCAAGCTGTTTGATAGCACGATTGAAGTCAAGTTCAGTTCTGCCTTTCAACTCATCTTGTGTATCAAACGTCATAATGTGGTGGTCACGACTATCCATAAGGACTACTGTATTTTCGCCTTTTGTCAAGACTTCAGGTTTATTCCAGAAACAGTATTCAGTATGTCCAACAACTTGTTTTGGATAAGCTGCATCTTCAAGCAATGAATGAGGACGAACCCACAAACAAAACTGTGACACTTCATCACCACTTCCAGAAAAGCATCCGTCCCAATCAAGTTTCTCATCAAAAGCAAGCCACTTATGTGCATTTTCTGGATAACCAGCCATTCTTTCTGCAAAAGTTTTGTTCAACAAGTCAATACTGTATTCAGACTCATCCCATTCTTTGAAGTCTTTATACAATTCGTCCATGTAAGCTTTGTATTCTTCTTGACTGTCAAAATTAGTTTTTTCAGCTTTTGGATGCACTTCAAAAAGATTATGCATAACTTTCTTCATGTAACCAATAGCGTGGTTTGTGAAACCAGCATGTGAAAATACCCAGCCATCACATTCCCAAGCCAACTTAATCAAGTCTTTATTTGCGAGTAAAAGAGAACGGATTTCACCAACTTTTCCACTTTGGTGGCCACTACAATTTCCGCCATTTCTTGACTGTGAAAGATAGCTCCAATCATGGTTTCCTAAAAGCCAAATACGATGTTCTGGGTCTTCGCGAACCCAAGCAGCAAAAGCAGCAACGTTTTCACCTTGATCAGGCCATGAATTATTCCATGCGTCAATAATGTCACCAAGGAAAACATAATAGTCTGCTTGTATTTCTTTAGCTTTTTCCCATTCATGAGAACCGTGTATGTCAGGAATTATACAAATCTTCATAATATTATATTAACCAAAGACCGAGATATTTCCAGCTTACGACAAATACCATGATAAGCATAGCGAAATGAAGCACTTGGTCAACAACCAAATTGATTATTTTTTTATTGCACTTTGCGCTATCTACAAATGTATGAAATACTGTGTTGAGCAAAATAAAAATTGTCCACAATTTCCAAGCATTTGTGTCTATTCCATTTTTGCACATGTAAATTAAATTATCAATGATAATTGGCATTATAACAAAAATAGAATTTTCGATTGAGTGGGTAATTAGCGCAACTGCATAGTCACGAGCATAAATCGTGTCTTTCAAGTTGGCGACATTTTTCTCCCACCAATCTTTCTGTTTCAAATTCGCCAAGCAGCCTTGAAGATGGAAATCCTCAAGAAGATGCATAAAAACCATTGCAATAAAAATAAAAATCTTGTAAGATACCATCTTCAATCTCCTTTAGAAGTCTAAGCCATCTACACGGCTAATTTTTTTGTAATTGTCGTATTTTGCGTTTTCGCGGTCGCTCAACTCAACTTTGACAATTTCTGGCTCTTCATCACCATAATGGTATTCCATGTATGTTGAATCTGTAACATCAACAGCGCCATACATTGGAATAGTCTTTCCAGACATGTCAACATGCAAGTTTGCGCAGAATTCCATTTTGTTTTTGTCTTCAACTTCATCACTTTCAAGATAGATGTCGAATGAACTGCTTCCTGGAATGAAAGTTCCTGGATATTCTGTGTAAGTCTTTTCAGTATCACCAATTCTCCAAGTGATTTTTGCCATGATAGAGATTCTTTCACTTTCAATGTTGAGGTAATTGAGCGCTTCTTCAACTGACACATCGAATGCATTAAGCTCATCAACAAGAGCTTTAACAATATCAATTGAAACATAACGTGTTGCGAGCAATCCTTCAACAACTTCTTTTTCGAGTTCTTTTCTGTCAAGGTTGTCTGCGCAGTATTTTTTGATTGTTTCAGCATCGCAGCTCTCATAACGATAATGATAACGAATACGGCCTGGGCGGCTCATCAAACAGTCATTGAGGCTACGAACTTCATTACATGTCAAAAGATACAAGTTGTGATTTCCAACTGCTGTTCCATCAAGGAATGAAAGCATTGCATCCTGCTTAGATGTTGCTTTTGTGTTGTTGTCACTTCCGTCAATATTTCCGGCCATGATTTTTTCAAATTCATCGAAAAGATAGACTGCATCTGAGATACCTGACAAGAAGTCAAACATTCCATTGATAAACTGGTCGATGATGATAATTGGGTGGTCTTTTGCCAACTTTTCAACAACCAAGCGTGATGTCAATGATTTACCAAGACCTTTTCCACCTGAAAGCAAGACACCAAGATTTTCGCTGCTTCGATTGTATGCATCAACAATGTGTGAAGCAATGCTGCCAGCTTTACCATAAATTTTTCCATGTTCAGTTTTGTATTCTGCTTTTTCAAGGAAAAAACCGCGCATTTGTGCAACTTGAAGTTTGTAAATACCAATTGGTAATTTTTTACGAATGTCAATTGCGTCTTCATCAATAATATCAATTGATGTCTTACCTACTAAGTACGCCATACTTTACCACCTTTAAATTTATTATAATATTCATTTCTTTTACGTTTATGATGTAAATGTGCAAATGTTACACTTAACAGCAACATTATCACTGAAAAGATTAATGTCATTGCTCTAACTTGTGCTGATGATGCGATAATTGAAATCATTACCATCATACCTGAGATAAAGCCTAAAACAAATCCAACAAATGCTCGTAACATCTAGCCTTCAACCTTCATTTCTTTATCAATCAGAGCTTTTGTTAAGTCCTGGTCAACATTGAGGTCCATATGGTTGTTTTTGTCTAAGAAGTCTTCTTTCAAGTCTGTATATTTATCAACCTGAGCTTCAGTTTCAACAATTTCAAAATTGAAACGGCAGCCTTCTTTGAATGGACCACAAAGTTTTGCATCATAGTCTTGATAGACATTTACAAGTTCAATTAAGTCTTCAGCATCCATCTTATTGTCAAAGAAGAGACCTTTGAAATTTTCAAGTCTATCATCATTATCACGAGCTTCAGCAACATAAACCAATGTTCGAGGGTCTTCTTTTGGAAACTCAACTACTTTTCCAGCATTCGTAATAACATTCTCCAAATAATATGAAAAATATTCTGATGCAGTCTGAGCATTTGACATTTTGATTGCAAAACCTTTTCTAAAAGGCTCGTCTTTAATAGTGATAATTTCATTCATCTTTAGCCTTCCTTTTTGTTATCAATAATCGGAACTGTTTTTACTGGATAGACCCAACCATATTGATATTTCCAAATTGTATAATAGTGGTCATCACGCGACCAATGTTCTGTCCTGAACTGCTTATAAACTTCTCTACACAAAGCACGATGCTCTCGTAATTCATGCTTCTCTTTTTTTGTCATATTCTTTCGACTGCCCCAATCATTATCGAAACATTTGCGGCAATATGGAACAATCCAACCACGAGTTGTGTAGATGAGAGCATTTCCTTTGCTGTCATGTGAAACTTTTCCACAATGCAAACAAGTTATCTGTGAAAGTAATGATGCTTCTGTTTCGAGTGTGTTGAGCTCTGCATTGTAACCACTGAATGAAATACGTAAAGAACCATATTTTTCTTTTGTATCAAGAATTCTGAAAGACTCTTTTGCTGCATCAGGCATGTTATCATATACAATCATCGTCTCAATCATAAGACGTTTCCAAATATATTCCCAACCATTATCATTCCAAGATGTCCAATGATTTGCTCTTAGATATTCCTCGGAGTCTTCTGGATAACACAATTCATCACTGAAAACATTCCTTAATTCCAAATAAGGGTAGCGCTTCATAGCTCTTCTAAGAATGCCTGGACGTTCATCAATCGCCTTGATAAGGTAGGCAATTTCATCAGCACGAGCCCAACCTTCTGAGTTTTTGATTTTTTCAAGTGATGCTTCTAAAATTGTCTCATCTTCCATGATTAGTCCTCATCTTCAAAAAGCTTATCTTCTTTCTTGGTGAAATAATAATCCCAATGCTCAAAGATTTCTTTGTCATTCTCATAAGCTGGAGTTGCTAATTTGCATTTATTGCACTTCAAATAAAATTTATCTTTCTTATAAACTTTATCATACATATAATACAATGACGCAGTCGGTTTATTATCTTTGACAGAGCATTCTGGACAATAAATACGATAAAGGTTAGTTTTAGTAATCCTCTCAAAGATTATCATTCTTCTTATACAAGTCTTCCCGAACAATGATATTCTCTCCTTTAACGCAGTGCGGATAAACCGGATCTTCTGCATCACTCCACGCCCAATCGATATAAGACTCACCATAACCTGCATCCGCTACAATTCCACCCCAAAATCTGAAAGTACAAGTTTCACGAACAATTTTATTACCAACTTGAACAAGTGGACAACCATCATCACCATTTTGATGATAACCACCTTCAAATTTAATTCCTTTCTCACGGATATGGTCAACAACTACACAGCGAATTTTTTCGCTTAATTCCATAAATTGGCTCATATTCAAGTTTGGAAAGTTTTCTTTCTCAAAATCTGGATAGTTGTAATTATCAAAGTCGGTCCAACCATAAAACTTGATTTCTTCCATATTTTTATATTAGATTAATTAAACTCCCAAAAAATTTCCTGAATACTGTTCTGCTTCAACAAACCTTGTGATGCAGCTTCAAGAACCGCTTTCATTGTCGTTGTAACACGGACAATTTTGATATTTTTGTATTTCTTTTCAGCTTCTGAAACTTCATTCTTAAACCTGATTGCTGTTTCAATATACTTCATTCTGCGAGGAGCAAATTTGCAAAATTCTTTGTCATTCGCATAATGATTGTAATATTGATTGTGGAATGTCATTACATTTCCGTCAGTGTCATCAATAAGAATATAAAACGGCACTTTCATAGGCTTACGTTTTTGTCGAGCTTCTTCAGAATAATAGTTTCGCACTTGTTCTTTCAGTGTTTTTCTTCTTTTTCTGAAATACATTATGCTTACTCCTTGATAATTCTTTTTGCGACTACTTCATAATTCGTCTGCGGAACTTTGACGTTTGGATTGCGCGCTTTGAAGCGTTTTGCTCTGCTTGTGATCGCCAATTCATAATCTACTCCTTCAACAGCTGGTTCAATGTTGACTTCACTTTGTTTAAACCAAATTATACAGCCTGGTCCAAATTTTGCTCTAAACTTTTTGACAAGTGCACGGCACACAGTTTCAATTTTATCAGATTTTTTGATGATGAAAGTTGCTTCACCATTGAGCTTTCTTTTAGCTGTTCCGCCTGAAACGTCTCTTTCATATTTTACTGAAACTTTTATAAAACCGTTTTTTCGTGCTCTTTTCAATAATTCTGCTTTCTTTTCAGCTGTTATCATACATAAATAATATATGAAACTATTTAAAAATGTTCAAAAGAAGCTTAAATGACTTTTGTGCGTCCTCTCTACAAATTGAAAACTCAGACGTAATCTTTTTACGATATTTTCGTTTTAGCCAATAATTGTCAAAAATCTCAAAATATATAATGTCACTTTCATAGTCATAATATGTGACGAATATTTCATGATGGCAATTGCATTCGAGAACTAAGCTGTCTTTAGAAGAAAAGAACTCACTTGAGTCCCATTCGCCTTTTTTAAGATTGAGAACCCATTTACAAAGGTCGCGTAATTTCCAGCCATCTAGAATTAAAGTATCGAGTTTTTGAAGTTTTTCTATATGTGCATATTTTTCTTTTACAAAAGAGACATTATAAATATCATCATCTGTTGCCCAATGTGAGACAAACATTGAAGCTTTTTCACCAATAACCATACAGACAACTTCTGTCAAGTCAGGCTTTTTCATGAATAGTAGTCCCAATCATCTAAAACTTCATATAGGCGAAGAACTGGCCTATAAGTTTCACCTTTTCTATAGCCATATGCATTCATTGGAAATTTTCCGTTACGAAGCATGTTTCTTCCATTTCGTCCAACTTTATCAAAAACTGTAACACCAATATTATATGCAATATAAGCATCACGTATTTTCTTATCGTCTGATGTTGTTGTTATATAATTATAGCGGTTGTCATAATTTGTTAAAATTCTATTGTAATACCAAAAGCCAACCTCTAAATTAAGGCTAAC
>Ga0326511_10002333_pt1 | contig 15471 bp, 16 predicted proteins | sample 0_2496_0518_D_FD_203701 | JGI IMG/M metagenome (GOLD analysis project Ga0326511, IMG submission 203701) | Bovine rumen microbial communities from UC Davis, California, United States - 0_2496_0518 | ecosystem: Host-associated > Mammals > Digestive system > Stomach > Rumen | place: USA...
TAAGAAGAAGTCTAAGAAGGGCAAGAAAGATAAGAAGTCTAAGTTCGTTCCGTTCTGGGCAAAGAAGAAGGACAAGGAACTTAAGGAAGCTTTGAAGACTCTTAAGGATGCAGGTTATTCTATCATCAATGAATGTGGAGTTGACTGTGAGCTCGAAGACGATGCAACTGGTTTCGGTATTGCTTTCGATGATTCTGATTATTACACTGAAGATGGTGAATGTGAAGTTTGCGCAATCTGCGGTAAGGAATCTTGCGACGGTGAATATGACGAAGACGGAAACTTTGTTTGCAGTGATTGTGCAGAAAATTCTCTTGAACAGCCTATGGAAGAAATTGACCCGATGGATATTTACTTCCGTGCAGGCCGTGCAGACAATATTCGCGACATGAACCGTTTTGTTCGCTAAGCTTAAAAGAACTAAAAATAAGCCCGGATTAACCTCCGGGTTTTATTTTTTCTAAAAATCCAGATAAATGTTATAAATATATAAAACATAAAAAGGATTTTTACAATGGAAGCAAAGAAATTATTGTGTGAAGAAGCCTGCGCCGAAGCTAAAATGCTTATGGAAGATGCAGGAAATAATACAAAGACAATGTATATTTCAGGTCCGTTCATGATGGCAGAAGAAGTAAACCGTAACGGTCGTACTTATTCTCGTTCTATTATCGAACGTGAAGTTAACAAGTTCCAGAAGCTTATTGAATCTCGTGAAGCTCTCGGTGAACTTAACCACCCAGATACTATCGAAATTAACCCGAAGGAATCTGCAATCATGATTACTGAACTTAAGATGGACGGTAATCTCGCTATGGGTAAGGCAAAGGTTTTACATACCCCGAACGGAAAGATTCTTGAATCCCTTTTGAATGACGGTGTTCGTATGGGTGTTTCTTCTCGTGGTACTGGAAACCTTACGGAAGGAAATATGGTTGCTGAAGACTATTCTCTCGTAACCATCGATTCAGTGTATATGCCGTCTGCCCAGGTCGCTTATACTGACCCGATGTATGAATCTGTACAGTATGTTTCTAAGTGGGTTCTGAATGAAGCTACGGGCCTTTATATCGAACAGCGTGAAAAGGTATTCGAAGCTCAGAAGAAGTTCAATAAGACTGTCGATAATGGCGGTTCTAAGGAAATTATCAAGGCTTTCAAGGAATTCTTAGCAAGCATCTAATAATAAAAAATATTTTGAAACCGGAGTTAATTCTCCGGTTTTTTATTTTTATACAAGAATCTCCGGAAAACTGTTATAAATAAATATAGGTGCAGAGGAATAAGCCTTTGCATAGGATATTTTAGGAGAAATAAAAATGAAACGTAGAGAAGATCAATACAATGCTGGTAATGATTACCTTCAGGTTACTTCCGCTTACTTCGTAACTTCTGATGCTGAGGCTGAAGCTCAGTCTAAGGTTCCTGGTTACAAGGCATACTCTGACGGTCTGTATCACTACACGACTGCTCCGGTTTATGAACTTTCTGGTGGTGTTTCCGCTCTCAACAAGCGTGTCTTCACGAAGCTCCCGCAGACTGATTGGGCTGCTCCGGAATTCGACGGTGCTTCTGCATTGTCTGCTATCACTGACGCAAGCGCAGTGTTCAGCCCGGACTACTCCAAGGTCGAATACGACTTCGAAACCGACAACACTTGGGAAAAGAAGTAATCTTACTGCATAAGTAAAAGAACTTAAAGACCTCAGAGTAAAATCTGAGGTTCTTTTTATAATATATCGAGAATTTTTTCTATATCTTTATTGCATTTTCGTTGCCAAGCACTTTGAGCATTTCGTAGCTCCTTCATGAATTCTTCTTTATTATAGGTAAATGCATTGGCATAGATTCTTGTACCGTCCGTATAATGGAATCTGCATCGTATTTCGTTGAGCGATATTGAGATACTGCCTATCTGGTATTTGTCAGACAGGCCAATCCAGTACATCTCGTCTGAGAGCTGTTTATATTCGATACAATACTGATCGAGTATATTTTTTATATCGTCTATAGTGTTGATATACGGAATGCTCATATTTTATATATTAACATGGGGCGATAACCAAATAGTTACCGCCCCAAGAAACTCCTTGTACACTAGTACACGAGATTACATTTTAGAATACTTCATTCCGCGTTTATCCAGAATTTCAGTAAACTGTTCGAGTGCCTTTGCGCTTAAACCGCTAAGCGTGATACTTTCGTTATCGTTATTAACATCAGCAACAGCAGTAGTCTTATGTTCACTGTTATAAGCAGCGACCATTCGGTTAGCCATCTGAGTAATACGAGCGAACGAAGCGCTATCGCATGCGAATGTGACAGGACCGGTTGCACGAGGTGCGGCTTCACCGTTCTTCTTGGCAACTTTCCTACCACTATCAGACAAATCACCGGAAATCATACCCTTAAGAGTTTCCTTAAGTGCAGTCGTACCGAAACCGACTTTCTTGACACCAGTACCCGCAGAGTTCTTAAGGCTAACTTCTTTCCAGTCGTCTGCGTTACAGAATCCTTCTTGTTCCATTTTATAACGGATTGCTGTACCGTAATTATCTGGAGAAACACCAATATACAGCCTGCTAGTATTAGGATCTTCAACCATAGTAAGTTCAGAATAACCTGTACGTGGACCATGAATTGTACGGAATCCATCCTTTGCTTCATCATCCTTGACCTTAACTTCTGCATAAGGAGCATTAGCAAGCGGATAGCTAATCTTAGTCAAGAATTCACGCTTCTGAGAAAGCGGAAGCGTCGTGTAAAGTCCGGTATCATGACGGAAGTCATTTTTCTTACCGCGTGCCTGACGGTCACGGAAGATTTCAGTCTTACCGGTAGCGAATTCGCTGTTCTTGATAATAGAACCAAGGTTATGAAGGCGAGACTGTCCGATAACAAGAGCATCCTGTTCATCGTTCTTCCAGTAGAACTTGGCATAGAACACGTGTTCTTCAGCGATACGGTGAAGTTCGGCTGGAAGTTCCTTGTTGAAAGCCGGCGCAGGTTCATCGCCAGCGAAGCACTTGGCAATTACTGGATTTTCTCTGATTTCATCCTTAAGACCGTCGATGTCGCCGACTGCATAAACAATCGTAAACTTACGGTTATCTTCGACTTCTTGCTTACCGACAAAGGTCTTGAAGTTACAGTCATAGAAAAGTGCGAGCGGTGCAAACTTACCAACTTCAGGTTCATAGTTAGCTACCCAGTTCTTGAAACGGATAGTGCTGAAGTAATAACCGATACGTGACGGCATTGGTGTTTGCTGGTCGCCTTCAACACTGGCGCCGCTATTGAAATGAACAGAAATTGCCCATTTTGCGAGCTTCACATAGTTAGGCTCATGCGATACAGTTTCGCTGATATAATCGTATGCATTTTCGAATAGGTTCATTTTAAATCCTTTTTAACGTTTATATTATTTATAGTATAAAGATTCGCGGAATTATAAATATTAAAGCTAATTAGGGAAATTAAAAATGTTTAATAAGTCCGCAGAACTTCGCGGTCATGGTGAAAAAATTGAAATGACCAAGGAACAGATGGATGAATTCATCAAATGTTCCAAGGATATATTTTATTTCTGCAAGTATTTCTATATCATTCAGGATAAGAAAGGTGCAGCGCCGATTGAACTCCGCGAATATCAAGAAAGAATTATTCAGATGTTCCTTGCCACATATAAAGACAAGGAAGGTCATATAAGAAATAACAGAATTATTACTCTTGGTCGTCAGGGTGGTAAGACGACTATTTGTACGCTCTACATTCTTTGGTACGCTTTATTTAATAAGGATAAAGAAATCGCTGTCCTGGCTAACAAGGAACAGCAGGCAAAAGAAATCATGCAGAGAATTAGAGCGGCAATTTTGAAATTGCCTCTATGGCTACAGCAGGGAATTAACCCTGACCGTGGCGGTTGGTCAAAAGAATCGATTGGTTTTGATAATGGTTGTAAAATTTTCTGTGCCGCTTCTGGTTCGTCTGCAATTCGTGGTAGAACTGTTGACTTGATGTTGGTGGACGAATTTGCGTTCTTGCCTCCGGAAGATGCTGACGATTTTATTAAGTCTGTGTTCCCGACTCAATCTTCTCGTTCTGACGCTATGTTGATTCTGATTTCTACGCCACACGGAATGAATCAGTTCTATAATATCTGGCAGAAGGCTGTTGCCGGTATTAATTCATTTGTTCCGGCAAAGGTTCAATGGAATGAAATTCCGGGTCGTGATGAAACGTTTAAGCAGAAGATGATTCGTGACCTTGGTATTCAGACATTCATGCAGGAATATGCTTGTCTGTGCCCTGATGAGAAAATAACGGTCAAGGATGAAGTATCTGGAATAGAAATAACTGACTCTATAGCTAAGATCTGTGAACTGTGGGAAGACGGGTTTATAAAATAGCTATAAATAACATATGAGTATAACCAACACAGATTTGGCAGCGGTTAATGAGAATTTACGCGATATTCGCGATTATTCAGAGAAGCTTGAAGCACTGGATAGTTTAAAGAAATTTTTGGATTCTAAAGGTGCAATCAATAAAAGCATAAAAGAAACCGGCGTAAAGACTACAGCGGTAGGAGATAAGTTAAAGAATGTCATTCAGACATTTAAGACTTCTCTTATCTCGACTATTAAAGATTCTGCCAATAAGTTGGATAAGACTCTCAATAATATTCTCAAGGAAGCAAAGGTTGGCGGAAAGGGAGTAATTGCGCCGAAGGCTGAACAGAAGCCGGCCGATAAAACAATATCCGCTGCAATCACTTCACCAATCGAGACTACAAAGTCTGCAGTTGTTTCCGAAAACAATCAAACTCCGGAATTTGAGGCGCCGACAATCGTCAAGGCGTTGGATGCTGTTGCGAACTTACAGAAAGAAAACAATAAGCTTTTCGATAAGTTCATAAAGACAGAACAGAAATCTACTCAGGCAAAGAAGACTGAATCCTTGATAAATAAGAAACCTGTTCCGACAGAGAATAAGGAAAAGAAGGAAAAGGTTGTAAAGCCGAAATTCCCATTCAACTTCAAGCAGTTCATGGGAGGACTTGGAACGATACTTAAGGGTATTTTGAATCCTGTAGCGTTGATTGTTGCTTTCATTACTAAGTCATTACCGTATATCTTGATTGCTATCGCTTTCTTAAGAGGTTTTTGGAAAGGTATCGGTGAGGAATTACGAGAGAAATTCTCGAAAATAGGAAAGAAAATCGCGATAGGTGTAGGAATTGTATTCGCTTTGTTTAAAGGCGGACCTATACTTATTAGAGTTTTGGCTCTTGCTTATCATGCATTGCGTGTTAGCTTCTTGATTATCGAACATGCAGGAAAGATGTTACTTCTTAAGATAAAGATGGGTCATGAAGCAGAAACATTCGCAGAAGAAAAAGGCGTTAGCATATTTAAACGCGGACTTGAACTGGCTAAGTTCGTCATGGAAAAGATTTTCATGGTATTTAAGTACATGCTTGAAATTGCAAAATTTGTGCTTGCTGCTGGTATTGCAATCGTAATTGTCGGACTTGTTGTCTTGCTCATTGCCGGTATAATTATCGCGCTTGCTAAATTCGGTAGTTTGTTTGTCGATGCGATTGGTAAAGTTGTAGATATATTTGTCGGAATCGGTAAATTTGTAATAGATATATTTACGGCAATTCCGAAGATGATTATTGATGGTGTTCTGTCATTATTCGGTGGATTGTTTGAATGGATTTTCGGTGATAAATCTAATAATGGAGAAACAACAACTGCAGAGCAGATGAATACAAAATCTGAAGTCTCCTTTAGTCAGGAACTTAAGAATGAATTCAGTACGATGTTGAAAGAAATTACGGCACCGCTTGAATCTATTAACAAGGCTGTCAAGTTCATTGCAGTTCAATCCGCTATGCAGAACAGAATCGGTTTTGGAATGATATCACCGGTTAATATCAGAACTATTGCCGCAATTACTTCGGCAGTTTCTGAAGTCTGGAATAATAATGAAGCTACTGTCACGGCATCTGATCAGCTTGCTAAGGATCCTGAAGCAATCAATACTTCTATTAATGATAAGAAGGTCGATATTGAAGATATGAAGAAGGATATATCCGATATGAAGAAATCGATGTCTGACCTATATCTGTTAATGCAGAGCTGGCATCGTGAAAGTTCAGGTGATAATCCGTATTTTATGGTTGGCGCGACAAGGAAATAAAACATGTCTTTGATTAAATTTTACGACCAGCTTGATAACAGCACTACGCTTGGAAATAATTCTCCAATTTATACTTCACACAAGTTTAAGCTTGCGGTAAATGAAAATATGCTTGTAAACGGAGAAAAACTTTCAGTAAAAGAAATACATGGAATTGTCGACCAATTACCTGAAATAAGCTATACGACTGAATGGGATTTATCTCCGGTTTCTACCTTGACAAAAAAGATTGAAGATTTTACGAACAACAATCTTATACGTGCTATCGCATCTAATAATAAGAACTATAGACCGCCGATTTTTACTGATGGCTGGACTCAGAAAATGACAAAGGCAGGTTCGCCATTATCTTTGGATTTTACATTTAGAAGTTATCCGATTAATGAAATGTTTAATACTACGATGTATAAGGATATTATACATTTCTTAATCTATCTAACTACGCCACAGGAATATAATTTCGAATCTAGTGTTGACGTTACGACTACGGCATTAAATTTGGCAGAACAGTCTTACGGTAAAGATATAGGCGAAGCATCTAAGGAATTGATTGAGGCGACACAAGGTAAAAGTATAACTGAATTGAAAGACGAATTTGCAAATGGCGGAGATATAAAAGATAAGTTTAATAATTTTTTAAAAGAAATTGAAAACCTTGGCGATATGGGTACTGATGTTGGCGGTGCTCCGTTATGTTCGTTAGAATTGGGTTCGATGATAAAGAAAAGCCCGAAGATTAAATGGTTAATTAAAAGCTGGTCGTTTAAACCAGCGATTAATACTACATTGATAGATTCGACAGTAAATCCGATATATGTCGACTTTAAAGTTGCTATGGAAACACAACAAATTCTTACAGATGCAGATCTGAATGAAATTTTTCCAAATATGAATAATTAAATTATTTTTGGTCTGGTCTTAAATTAACGAGACCAGAAGAAAGTTCTTTTTGAAGACTTGTAGCAGCATCTGCCCAATTCGTTTTAGAATTTGAACCGGTAATACTTGACTCCAATACACGATACCATTGTGCTCTCGAATATGTTTGGTCAAGATTACAAGTAACAGAAAATTCATAATAATAGTGTCCGCTATTATTTGTTTCTTCAGAACGTTTTACGGACCAGTTCGAAATATAAACGATGAGAGGTGTTTCTTTTTTGAAGATAGTTCCGCCGTAAATATTCAAATACCATAATTTTGCACCGAAACTATTTTCTCTGTTAAACTTATACAATACACGATATGGACCATACTTTTTAACAGTAGTCCCTAAAAATTCATTTGCAGCCTTTATTAAAGGTCTTAAACCGGCAAGTTTTTCAATTTCAGAAGAAACAGTATCATCCGGTTTTTTATCTTTCATTTCATTTGCTGCACTATTACAATGGTCATTAAATTTTTTTACTACTTCATTTTGGAACGCAGTATTTGAACTAAGATGATCCTTGATTAAGTCTTCGACTATTCCTTTAAATTGGTCGATGCTTTCACTATCTTTATAACTTTTTTCAGTTTGTGTAGGATTTCTGCTATATGATTTTTTCGCTGTTATTGTAACTTTTTTGTTTTCTTGGTCAACATCTAATTTATATGGTAAATATGAATCATTTTCACCATAGCTAGTTTGAATTTCACGACCGATATATCCGTTTGAAACCATGAGATATAAGAACATTTCTAAGTTTTCTTTATCTCTTTCTTTTTCCTCTAAGTCTTTTTCGTTTGCAGTTTGTTCTTCTGCTTTTTTCGGATTATCTTTGTTATAATGTTCCATGAAGGTATTGCCCATATATTGTGCAGTACCTTCAACATTTTCAAGACCGGTAGAAACATTTTTTAATGCGCCAGCGAAATCAAATTGATTCTTCGCAGAAATAGCGGCATATTTACGTAAACCATTTATCCAGTCATTCGGTAAAGTTTGACCAAGTGTATCGGAGGTAAAAATCTTAAACTTTAAGTCTATAGAACCTGGACTGTAGCCATTATAGATTTTCTTAGTCCAGGAACCAGCTTTTACAAAGTTTATCCAGTTTGTACCAGTTGCGGCGCCGATAGCGTTGACAGTATTGAATAGGTCATTGGTAGTAAACTGTTGAAGCATATCTTGCCATAAAGTACCAGGACCGTCAGCATAATCAACATTAAAAGAAAATTCGGGCAATTCTTCGAGAACACCGATAAGATTAACAGGAACTTCACCATCGTAAGTAGTGAGCTGAAATCTGGAAAGACCATAATTGGTATCATTCACTGGCGGATTACCAGCGAATTTCTTCTTTAATCTTTCCATTTCGGTAGGATCAGTTTCCTGTAATGTTTCGTAATCGTAAATTGCCATTATTTTCTAATCCTGCGTGCAAAAATGCCCTGAATCAAGCCGTCATTCGAAATATACGGAATTTTAAATGTTATGACATGATTGAATTCGTCTTTTACAATATCAGCATTACCACGGTCGATTTTAATCGGAACCCAGTATTCGATGGTGTCAAAGACACGGGGCATCAATTCGTCTGCCTGAGAAAAGTTTTCAAAAAGCAACAGATATAACGGAGAACCATATGCGAGATTGAAGAGCCTTTCGAAAGGTTCCGTCAACAACACATTTTCAATCATTTGGTCTAATGCTTCTTTTCCCCAAACTTCTGTCTGTTCCCCGAAAGCATCGAGGTCATAATACGGGTTGGTGATTTTTGTATTAGTTAATGTTGTAAAATCTGGATTTGCACTTAAACTCAGCATACATTATTTATAGCTAGCACTTTACGTTCGTATTTCCGACATTATGCGGAATGCCAGTAAATAGACAGTTAGTGAAGTTATTGCACAATTGTTTAGCAGGATTTCTACCTAGGTTAACATTTCCTTGAACGGCATTAATATTGACGTTGCCCTTAGCCCTGATTTTGGCATTTTGACCAACGATAATGTCAGCATTTCCGCCGGCATTGACTGTAAGCTTACCAGGACCGCTAAAGTCTTCACCGGTATTGATAGTCAATGAACCGTCAGCACCGATTGTAATAGAAAGACCAGTACGGTGATGGAATTCGGTTTCGCCGGTTTTCTTATTCAATGTAAGATATTCGCCTTGGTCAGTTTCGAGCAGGACCATCTTATTCGGATAGTCTTCCAGTTTGCCCATAAGAGGGTTTTTGGTCATGTCTTGCGCAGTACGTTGCGTGTATGCGATCGCGTCGAAAATTGGCTTCTGGATGTCCTTCTGGTCAAAATAACCGCGTAATATGGTACCTATCTCAGGAATGATGAAGTTACCATTCGTACCGCCAAAAAATCCCATATCAGGAACAGCCCATGGAAGAGCGCTTTCAGCCAAATCGTCATAATATCCGAAAATAAGGATTTTTACACGACCGAGTTTGAGTGGGTCATCGTTATCAATAACCTTGCCGGTCCATCTGTCGCCTGCAGGGTCAACGGAATTATAGTCGTCGTTAGTAACAAGGGATTTTTCAAAACCTTGTTCAATGCTAGTCATTGCATCATTTAACAACGAATTCATATCAGAACTAGTATTCATAAAACCTCTTTACTTAACAGGTTGAGTATACTTGGTTTGCTTTCTGAGCGGACCAACACCGCCAACGCCGTCAGAAGCACAAGTAGCCATTATCGTATATTTTGCGCCGAAAGCAAAACGGTGCGTGAGACCGGTAACGATATAGTTATTGGATTGAACAGAAGTCTTATGATTTACGGTAGTCATATCGACTGAAATTCTGTCACCAAGCTTAAGATATTGTTTCGGGTCAGCTGCATAACCTGGCTGATCAGTAACACTGATGGTCAAGAATGCGAATTGCTGGAAAAATGCATGTTTGATACTGTCGTGATGAACCGGCGCATAGTCATAATATTCATGTGTCTGCAGAAAATGAGTTCCTACAGAATGGAATCTGACAGCTTCACCCTGTGTATCAGACTGGTTAGAAATCTTGCCGACACGAAGTACATTATTTTTGAAATCTTTTGACCTAAAGCATGTATCGTTAAACGTAAGCGCTTTCGGATTTGTTATGTCAAAAGTTACAGGTGGAAATTCGATCATGCTCATGGTAGAAGTATTGTACGGATTAAATACATACTTCTTGATATTATATCCGCCTTGATCCTGTAAATAACCATGGTTAGCGATGTCAATGTCATAATAGACACTATATACTTCCGGTTTTTCAGTAGTATTCGCATCGTTACTATATTTTTTGTCATAATATTTCTGATAACGAGACTGATGAATATATTGTGCTGTAACAGTTTTTCCACAAAGCGTATTCAACGAAGTATAATAAGCGTTACCGTTTCGGTCGACATACATTAACGGCATATCGTCGTCAGAAATCCATGCGTGGCTTACAATCTTTTTCGCGAATTCAGAATAGGTCAAGGTCGAATTGAGCCAGGACATATTGTCGTCAGGTGCAGAATCGAAATCTATAACAGGAGTTAATCCAGCATTTGAAAGAACTACGGCAAGAGTTTCAGCGCTGGTAAATGATTTGTCGAGCGATGGAGTCTTACCGGCCATCGTATCGGATTTTGGCCATACGCAAATATCGTTCAAATATTTTTCAGCAGAGTACATACAATAGAAAGTATAGATATAAGAATCACGGTCGAAATCCATCGAGTTATCGATAGCCTGTATATTGAATGTACCTTCGAGTAACGGCTTGACGGCGACATGGTTATCGTCGTCGCTTATCATATCAGGCATTACCTTGATATAAATCGTATTGCCGATTTGGAAATTGACATCATGGAATATGGAACCGACGTCAGTCAGTTTCAAAGTCATAGTCGGAAGCAACAGGAAGAAATTTTCACGAATGATAATATCGACGATTTTATCGCTTGGGATATTATAACCTTTGTCAGGATCATCACTACCGTATATCAAAGTAATATTGCAAGTTTGTTTTGCAATAGCGCTTGAGCCGATAGCGGCACCCGGATCCAATATTACATTTTCTGCTGCCATTAGATACCTATAGTCATGCCTCTATTTCCGGTTTCCCAGCTAGAAAGCTTTACATTTGTTACTATATTATATGCGTCAATAGGCTGTTCCGGTTTTTGGAAACAGCAAAATCCCTGGTCGTTTGTCATTAATAAGTAAGACGACTTTTGTAAATTCATATAGGTATACAGTTGCATTGCGCCGACTGTGTTGAAGATATTACCTTTCAGTCTATAAAGCTTGCCGAACATGTTAGCAATCTTTGTATTTTCGTTAGAAAGGTTTTGAAGCATTTTCAATACGGTTTCTATTTTATCCGGTGAATGCTTTAAAAGTTCGTCAAGGTCTTTTCCGCAATCACGGTTGAAATGGTCGAATTGCGTGCTTGTATTGAACTGAGAGAAGACAGAATACATAAGCGAACGATTCATCTGCTTGTATTCCTTACCGTCGCCGGATAATGTAGAACGAATGCCCTTGAATTCGATGCGGGTATTATTTCTCAAGTCAACCAAGTCGCCTTTACCTGAACTGAATCCGATATTTGCGAAACAGCTTGCGAACAGGAATTCGCCTTTACCGATTGCCGGTCTGGCAGTAGTTACGTTCAAGGCGTCGTTGATATATTCAGGTTTGAGATATTCAGCGAGGTTTGCCCTGTGGAGGAAATCCGCCCAGGAAATCTTAGAGAAATTTTGAAAAGTAAATGTATTTTTTGCCAATTGCTCAAATAAATCTTCTGGTTTTACCAAAAGATTTTTCATAAGTAACATACCGTGTTGGCTTGCAAGGCCTTCATGTTTACCGCACTTTTCAGCGGTCCAGAATTTCGGAAGTAAGGCATTTAAACTATTCAAATCCATATACATATTTATAAATAACATATGAGTCTCTGTCGAATATACGAATGGCAAAATATTAAAACGGTAAAGCTTTCTGACGCATATACTGTTAGAATCAAGATGGATGATAGCAGTGAATATAAGGAATTACCGGAATGTTTGAGTGTTTCTTTGCCTTCGTATAAGTATAAGGAAGAAATTTATAAGTACGGAAATAATGAGAAGAAATTCTTAATTCCGGACTATACAGGACTTGAAGATTTAAGCCTTGACTTCATGGAAAATTATCGTGAAGATATGAAAGACTATGCTTATTTGCGAATACAGGACCTTGTTAATATCTTTCTTAATAGATTATATGATCCGACTGCGGGAGTAGCTAGTTATAATTTGACAGATTATATTAAAGAAATCGTAGTATCTGTCTATAAGAATAATTTTAGCGATGTTGTAATCGAGTATGTTTTTAACGATTTGAAACTTACCGATTATACAAAGTATGACCTTGACTATGCAGCTGCGGATATTGCCAAATGGACATTGAAATTTTCATATCAGAGTTATTATGTCAGACTTGCTGAAAGCTCGCAGGCAAATGCTTCTGAAAATGCGTATAATGCTGGCGAAGCTCAGTATAAGGCTATGCAGGAAGCTATGGCTCAGGCATATCGCGGCGGTCGTGGTGTAAGAACCCCGCATGAAGACCAGAATATGGCAAGGCGTCACGAAGAATCTCTCCGTAACGGCGAAAGTGCATTGGATAATGAAATTTCCGAAAAGAAGGAAGAACGTCAGCAGAAGCTTGATGAAATGCGTCAGCTTGAAATGGACGAAAACAAAGTTTTTACAACGAAAGAAAAAGAAGCACTTGAAGCAGCACAGCAAAAGACTGAAGCAGCAGAACAGGCCGTAAGAGAAGCTGAGGCTAAACAAGTTGCTAGAGAAACCGACTATAAGAACGCAGTCGAAAAACACGGCGAGGCTGTAAAGAATTACGAAGAAGGAAAGACTGAAGGTACTACCAGAAGATTACGTGAAAAGAATAGTGAATTGTATGATGCAGAACAGCTTGCCGCTGAAAATCGTAAAGCTGCTAATACTAATTTAAAAGCGGCTAATGCTGAATTAGCTGCGGCTCAAGAAGCTTTGGCTAAGGCTAAGGAAGAAGAAGCTGCCGCACAAGAAGCTTATAATAAGAAAGCATGGTTGAATTCTGAAGAAAGAAAGCAACAAGAAATTGATAAGCTTGCTAGCGAAATCGACCAGATAAATGCTGAAATTTCTGATTTGAATAGACAGAAGCAAGAACAAATCGAAGTCGCACAGGGACAACAGACTAGATTCCAGGCAGAACGTAATTCTATGTCTTCTGAACAGAAACTCCGTAATGCAAGGTATCAGGATTCTGCCGAACATGCTATATCTCTTAACGAGACCGAATCTGTACGTGACGACTGGTCTGCCGCGGCTAAGGATAATGCGGAATCCGAAACTCATTCTATGAACCGTCAGCAGATGGTTGGTGAAGAAGGATTTATTAAGGACAGGGTTGAAGGTCGTCAGAAACGATTTGACGACAAGAAAGAAAGCAGGGCGTTCGCCGCCGAAGAAGCTTCTAGGATTGCACAGCAGGAAGCTGTCCGTCCTGAGCTTGCTGAACTTGAAGATATGAAACTTGACGATGATTCTAATAGTAATCCGGTCTATAACGGAATGTCTGAAACCGGTAAGAAGATTATGGACATCGGATATGAAAATGCCAAAGCCGAAGCACAGGCTGAGCAGAAGTTTGCAGAAAAGGCAGGCGTTACTAAGATAACTACAGCCAATGGTGAATATACAGAAATAAAGAATGCTTCTGAAATATATAAACATCCTGATTATCAGGAACGAGTGACGGCATTGTCTATGGAAATGTATAAACCTGGAAAGAGTGATCCTCAGATGGTATACGAAAAGGCCCAGGCCCAGGCCATGCAGGAATATCTTGAAGGTAAATTGAAATTAAAATAAATAAATAAGAAAAAGGATTTACAATGGAACAAGAACAATCATTTACCGCTTACTATGCTGCGACCAAGGATAACGAATTTCAAAGTTTGTATTCCTTTGCTGTCGATGCATTGACATTCTCTAACAAGATTAATATCTATCACTGGCAGTGTGAAAAGGGATTCATCCATACTCATCTCCAGGAAGTGTATGAAATCATTCGCGATTTCGCTGATGAACTTGTTGAGATTACGCTTGGAACTGGAACTGAATTCAAGATTGACGAAAAGACTTATAAGTTCTCTGACGAAATTTATAATGAAGAAAACATGCAGCGTAAGCTTCGTGCCTTTATTGATGCAGTCGAGAATCTCTCCAAGCAGTTCCAGAATAAGATTGCACTGAATAACCTTATGACAGATACGGTCCAGAAGCTTGAAAAGGAATACGGGCTGTTGACTAACTTCTCGTAATAGGAGTTTATATAATGCGTGAATTGAACAGTGAAAATTTAGCACGTGCAAAAGAGATGCTCAGAAAGGCGGGATATGACGTGATTCGTAACTGTAACAGCGAAGTAAAGTCATTTGACCACGAGTCATTCCAGCAATATCTGGACCAGCACACAAGTAAAGAAATTTAGAGCTTGAACTAGCTATCGAGGACCGTTTTATACGGTCCTTTCTTTTTATTGATATTTACGGATTTTTTATTTTCTTTCCAAACGTTCAAAAAAATTTACTATTTTTGTTTCAAAGTTAAAGAGGTAAAATTATGATTAATGATAATAATTGGGAAGTCTGGCTGTACAATGCCATCTCACATATTCCGTCAAATGTCTCCCTTGGTGACGCTATGAAAGTCGAAGAAAAATTACGTGAAATTGTCCATCAGGTAAGGACCACAGGATTATAAATAAAACACGCTCGAGAACTAATGTTGATTGTGTTATTGTGAATAGATTGTTTGTAGAGTGTTTATAGAAAGGAAATATATGATTAAAAACGTAATCAAACGAGATAATCGTAGACGTAAGTTTAATATAGCAAAAGTATATACCGCAATTGAAAATGCATTTAAGTCAATCGATGAGAAATATACAGAAGAAGGTATTGATCAGCTGGTTGATGAAGTAGTTGAAATAATTTCTGCAAATGATGCTAAGTCAGCAAGAGTCGAAGATATTCAGAATGTCATTGAAAAGACATTGATGAGTAATGGTTTCGGCTCAGTTGCCAAGGCATTTATTTTGTATAGAGACGAACGTAATCGTGCCCGTGAAACTAAGTCGGATATTGTAAAGACCATTAAGGAAATTACAGAATCTGATATTAAGAGTTCTAATATTCTTCGTGACAATGCGAACGAATCCGGCGCTACTCCTGCTGGTACATACGGTAAGATTGCATCTGAAACAAACAAGATGTATAACTTGCTGAACAACAT
>Ga0326511_10002334_pt1 | contig 15466 bp, 15 predicted proteins | sample 0_2496_0518_D_FD_203701 | JGI IMG/M metagenome (GOLD analysis project Ga0326511, IMG submission 203701) | Bovine rumen microbial communities from UC Davis, California, United States - 0_2496_0518 | ecosystem: Host-associated > Mammals > Digestive system > Stomach > Rumen | place: USA...
AGCTTGCGATCGCATTTTTAATATGGTTCCTGTTCATGAGATATTACCGTGCAGAAGCGAAAAGAATGAATGATAAGATTCAGGCAATGAAGTAAATATTTTCAGCAGAATGAAAACATCGGTTAAATGTTACCGGTGTTTTCTTTTGCCCTTAAACCAGAATCATGTAAATGCAGACTGACGTTCTCCATGCGGGAATGTCTTTTTTTATGCCAAATATGAAAGGAAAACAGATTATGTCAAATATGAAAGCAACCGACAAGCAGGCTATGGAGATCCTTAAGAAGCTGGATGAGCTGATCGATTTCTCAGTCGATCTGGAAGCGAATCTCGATGAGAGCGAGACAATTGAGGAAGTGCTCCTCTGCCTGGATGATACGATCGATGAATTCTGTGACGCTGTCGAGGTGATCGAGGCGATCCGCGAATTCCTGATAGAGGTGGAAAACCTTGATGATGAGGATCCTGTTGAAGAAGAGCCGGAGGAAGAATGCACCTGCTGTGCGCCGCCGGAACTCCGCAATGAACTTATCCGTATTGCTCAGAGCATACAGGCTTATGAACGAATGGCAGCAGAAAAGCGCAGATCGGACAACGCTTCAAAAAGAAACATCATGCCGGAGATCCCGATTCCTGACGAGGACTCCGTGGCATTGCTCTTCTATGATGCCGGAGACTACAGGGTCTTCCCGTTTGAGCATGTTCTCCGGATCTGCCCCTGGCTGAATGAGCACAGTGTCATGCGTGCGATCCCGGGCGTCAAAGATCTCTATTATCTCTATGAGGAAGGAACGGAGATCAAAACAGAAAGCGGTCTTTATCTGGTCGGGCCTATCGTGGTGATCCGGCTGAATGCAGACCATTTCCTCATCACGCCGGATGCGCTGGACCGTCACCGCGTCCGCAAGTTCATGAGGGACAACACGGAAACCATCGATTTTGAGGAAGGCGCCAGTTATCCGGCGCTTCGTTTTGTTTAAGGAGGAAAAACCATGGATTATGAACAGTTTTTGGAGCAGGTTAAAGCAGATCTTCAGGAGCAGTTTCCCTATATGAACGTGGAGATCCGCAGTGTCGAGAAGCTGCAGGGGCAGTCCTATACCGGTATTTCCATCACACCGGAAGGCAGCAATGCCGGCGCAACGATGAACCTGCATTCTCAGTATGAAATGCTGCAGGACGGGGTCCCGATGGATATCGTCATGAGGCGTATCGAAAATCTTGCCGCTGATGCTGTTAATCAGATCCCGCAGGTAGAAGCTTCCACCCTGTCTGATTACGAGCAGATGAAACACACCCTGATCATGCAGGCAGTACCGGTCGGACCGAACCGCGCACTGCTTGAGACCATCCCTCACAGAACGATGGAAGACATCGCGATCGTCTACCGTTTTCAGCTGGAGCACAGGGAAAATGCGGACGCTACCGTTCTGGTCACCAACCAGATGCTGCAGAATTACGGGATCACCGCAGAACAGCTGATGGCAGATGCCGCTATATCCGCGCCGCAGAGAAATCCGGTCTCTCTCCGCTCTCTGGCAGAGGTCCTTTCGGAAATGAGCGGCGGCATGATCCCGCCGGAGGATGTCGGAGCTCCGCCGCTTATGGTTGCTACGGTTCCCGGCGCAGTCAATGGAGCCGGCGTCATGGGCTATCCGGACTTCTTTAAGGACGCTGCGGAACAGATCGGCGGCAGCTATTTCATCCTTCCCTCGTCTGTCCATGAGATCCTGCTTCTTGCAGATGACGGCAGCATGAGCGCACAGGAACTGAGCGCTATGGTCTCTGCTGTCAATTCACAGGAGGTCATGCCGGAAGAACAGCTTGGCAGTGAAGCCTATCATTACGATGCCCAGGCTCAGGTCTTTGAGAAGGCGTCTGCCTATGAGGAAAGGATCATGGAAGATCGTGAAATGATCGCGGATGCTATGCCGGGTGTCATTCACGAGGGATCTGCAGCTTATACGGCTGAGACTGTCCCCGAGACGATCTCTGTTCTCATGGTGGAGCCGGGGAAATATCCCAGAGAGATCGAGATCGGCACCGAACTGGAAGATCTGCAGTCAGCCGTAGGCGGCAATATCGAGGTCGTCTATCCCTTTGACGATCAGGTGGGCCTTGTCATGAACGAGGAAGGAAAGATTAACGGACTTCCGCTGAACCGGGCTCTTCAGGATGAAAAAGGCAACCTTGTTGATGTGATCGCCGGACCCTTTATGGTCGTCGGCCTTACCGAGGAAAGCTTCGGATCCCTGACGCAGGAACAGATGAAGACTTATGGAGATAAGTTCCATACACCGCAAATGTTCATGAAGATGGGCCGCGGGTTCATGGCCCTGCCGATCCCGGAAGAAAAAATCGAGAAGGCTGATAAGGCTCCCGATAAATCCCCTGCAAAGGATGCCCAGAAGAAGGAACCGAAGGCGAAACGCAGGAAAACGCCGGATCACAGTGACCGGTGATCTCTGTACAGCATATGGAGCCGGTCTATCAACAGCCGGCTCCGTCAAATATAACGAATGGAGGTGGTGATTCTTGCAGGAAGAGATAGAAAACAGGACCGTGAACCTGATGATCACAACGACAAGACTGACTGCCAGAGCACTGATCTCCGGTTATCACAAGTTTGAAGAGCGGCGTAAACAGCGGGCAGCAGCGAGATCCGCCAGAAAAAGCCAGAAGCCGACCGGCAAACAGACGGTCAAGCAGCTGATCGGACAGAACCAGGGCGTCAGCAGTATTGATATCGCCAAGACAGACCTGAAAGGATTTGAGAAATACGCCAGGACCTACGGCGTAGACTATGCCATCACCAAGGATAAGTCCGGCGATGTTCCAAAGTACCTCTGCTTCTTCAAGGCACGGGATGCCGATGCCATGACAGCCGCATTCAATGCCTATTCCGCAGAAGTCCTGAAAAGGCAGAAGGCTCCGAGTGTGCTGAAGCAGCTGGCAAAACTGAAGGCCTATGTGAAGGCGCTTCCGGTCAAGACCAGGACAAAGGAGAAAGAGAGGGATCTGAACCGATGAAGGTTGATACTAAACGCCTGAAAAAGACCATGTTCCTCTCCCTTCCCTACGTTATCTTCGGCCTCATCTGTACGAATATCGGTGAGGCCTGGAGACTGGCAGAAGGCGCGGACTATTCCGCAAAGGTGCTTTCCTTCTTTTCGACGATCGGTATTGCTTTCGGGAATCCCCTGCCGAGTTTCTATCCCGTGGATCTTCTGACCGGCCTGATCGGCGGCGCTGGTCTCAGGCTTGCTGTCTTCATCAAGAGCCAGAACAAGAAGAATTATAAGCAGGGCGTTGAGTACGGGTCAGCCCGCTGGGGAACCCATGCGGATATCGAGCCATTCATGGATCCGAAGTTCGAGAACAACGTGATCCTCACCCGGACCGAGCGGCTGATGATGAGCAACCGGCCGAAGAACCCGGCCAACGCCCGAAATAAGAACGTCCTGATCGTCGGCGGATCTGGCAGCGGCAAGACCCGTTTCTGGATCAAGCCCAACCTTCTGCAGCTTCACAGTTCTTATGTTTTGACTGACCCGAAAGGTACGACCCTTATCGAGGTAGGCCATGCATTTGTGAGGGCAAAATACCGGATCAAGATCTTCAATACGATCAACTTCCAGAAGTCGATGCACTACAACCCCTTCGCCTATGTGCACAGCGAGAAGGATATCCTGAAGCTGGTCACGACACTCATGGCAAACACGAAAGGCGAGGGAAAGGGGAGCGATCCGTTTTGGGATAAGGCGGAAACCCTGCTGTACTGTGCCCTGATCGGCTACATCCACTATGAAGCTCCGGTCGAGGAGCAGAACTTTGCTACCTTGATCGAGTTTATCAACGCTATGGAGGTCCGCGAGGATGACGAAGAGTACCAGAATCCGGTGGATCTCATGTTTGAGGCACTGAAGAAAAAGAACCCGGATCACTTTGCCGTCCGGCAATATGCCAAGTTCAAACTGGCTGCCGGCAAGACCCTCAAAAGTATCTTGGTGAGTGCCGGTGCGAGGCTTGCTCCCTTTGATATCCAGGAGGTCCGGGAGATCACAATGTACGATGAGCTGGAGCTGGATACCCTGGGCGACCAGAAGACAGCGTTGTTTTTGATGATGTCGGATACGGACGGATCTTTCAACTTCCTGATCAGCATGATCTACACGCAGCTCTTTAACCTGCTCTGTGAAAAGGCGGATGATGTGTACGGAGGCAGGCTTCCGGTCCACGTCCGGTGCCTGATCGATGAGGCAGCCAATATCGGCCAGATCCCCAATCTGGAGAAGCTGGTCGCGACGATCCGAAGCCGTGAGATCAGCGCCTGCCTGGTGCTTCAGGCCAAGTCGCAGCTGAAAGCCATCTACAAGGATAACGCCGATACCATCATCGGCAACATGGATTCGCAGGTCTTCCTCGGCGGTTCCGAACCGACGACCCTGAAAGATCTTTCGGAAGCTCTGGGCAAGGAAACGATCGATACCTTCAATACCTCGGACACACGAGGCAATAGTCCCAGCTACGGAATGAACTATCAGAAGCTCGGCAAAGAACTGATGACCAGAGATGAGATCGCAGTCCTGGACGGCAGCAAATGCGTGTTGCAGCTTCGCGGCGTCAGGCCTTTCCTGTCGGATAAATATGATCTGACCCAGCATCCGAACTACAAATATACGGCTGACTTTGATAAGCGTTACACCTTCGATATCGAGAAGTTCCTTAACCACAGAATGAGGTTGAAAACGAATGACGAATATGAAGTGGTGGAGGCAGATGAATCTGAAGAACCGGAGGCAGCTGATTAGTGGGCGGCTCATAGCGGCCGCTCTTACATACGAATAGACGCTTTTAAGCACTTCGATGATCCATATATCTGATATGATGGAAGAAAATCCTCTGTTTTTTGTAACGAAAACAGATCTGGGCAGTCATATATACGAAGGGGGTGATGACATGGATATAGAGAAACTGTATCAGGACTATTTCCTGGTTGTTTACAAATATATTCTGTCCATTTCCCATGATCCTCTGGCGGCCGAAGAGATCACACAGGATACCTTCTTCAAGGCACTGAAAAAGATTGATGATTTCCGTGGAGATTCCAATATCCGGGTGTGGCTGTGCCAGATCGCTAAGAATACATACTTCGACCATGTAAAACGACAGGGCCGACTGTCTGAACTGCCGGAGGAATACGGTGAACCGGCTCCTTCCGTAGAAGAATCTTTTTTCCTTTCAGCAGATGCCAAAGAGATTCATCGGATCCTCCATGATCTGCGGGAACCGTATAAAGAAGTCTTCTCGCTGCGGACATTTGGAGAATTGTCGTTTTCTGATATCGCAGAACTGTTTGGAAAGTCGGAAAGCTGGGCGCGTGTCACGTATCACCGGGCGCGTATGATGATCAAGGAGGGAATGAAAAATGGCTGATATCACATGCGAAGTAATCAGGGACCTGATGCCGCTTTATGTGGATGATGTTCTGTCGTCCGACAGCAAAGCACTTGTCGAAGAGCACCTGGAAACCTGTGAGGGCTGCACGGACTATTATCATGCGCTGAAAGAACCAGAGGGGAATTATAAGCAAATGAAAAAAGCGGATGAAAAAGCAGCATTCAAAAAAATAAAGGGAACACTCAAAAGGAAACGGCTCTTAACCATTCTTGTTACTGCGGTATGCATTGCAGCTCTGGGCTTTGGATTGTTTTATGGTCTTGTCGTTCATGAGAAGTATATTCCCTATGAGGAAAGCGGACTTTATGTCGCAGAAGAAGCCATTCGAACAGATAGAAATTATTACAAGAGCACCGGTCTCTACTCACCGGATGGAGAGACGCTTTTCTTATATATGACAACGACAGCATATACACAGATGCGAAATGACACGTCTATGGCGGGTGTCCCAATCATTTCATTGGACAGGGCGGCGCGAACCTCAACAATAGAGGATGACAATGGTACCGTAACAGAGCAGGTATGCAAAGAAATATATTATGTTCCGGAAATAACCGCGAAGCAGTATATGCATGCTATGAAGTGGACAAATGAAGGCACGACTGATGAAGAAGTCCAAAAGAACCGTGATAAAGAAGTCGAGGAGCTGAAAAGCGCATCGGTCCTCGTTTGGAGTGAATCAGAATAACAGATACATACCGTTACACGCAGGCAGTCTTGTGAGAGATCATGAGACTGCCTTTTGATTTATGAGGAGTCGACATCCTTGCATGGCGACTCCCAGTCTAAGAAAATACAGAAAAGAACCCGGAAAGGATGGGATGAAATATGTTTATACTCAGAATCTTACTCAAGACGGCACTGCTTCCCGTAGTGCTGATCCTGTTATTCGTAAAGGTCATTGTGAAGGTTGGAATGCAGCTCTCTTCCATTATTCTCGGCGGTCTGATCCTCTTTGTAGCCGGCTGTCTAATTTATACGATCACAAAACAGGCCTGGAGTCAGACCTTCCTTCTGGTCTTGATCGAAGCCGGTATCATGGGCATTACGATCGGGACCGCCGTCATCGAGAGCCTGATCGATGCAGCATTGATGGGAATTGCAGGCATTTGAAGCCTCTATTGAATTAACTTTTGCATATTTTTCAAAAAATCTCTTGGAAAGTATTGACCCCTACGTTACGTCATGGTTTATAGTGACCTTACCAAAGGCGAGGGAGTGATGAACTATGATGACTGTTAACGAAGTAAGCAAGCTGACAGGCGTGAGTATACGCACCCTGCAGTATTACGATAAGATCGGGCTGCTTCATCCGGCAAAATATACAGAGGCAGGCTACCGGCTGTATGACGATGCGGCACTGGAGACCCTGCAGCAGATCCTTCTCTTCAGAGAACTGGAATTCCCTCTGAAGGATATTAAGGAGATCATCAGCAGTCCGGATTTTGACAGGAGCAAGGCCCTGGAGCAGCAGATCGAGCTTCTGAAGCTTAAGAAGGAACACATCGAGAACCTGATCGATCTTGCCGTTGGAATAAAAGCGATAGGAGTGAAACCATTGACATTTGATGCATTTGATACAAGAAAAATAGACGAGTATGCCGCGCAGGCGAAAGCCTCCTGGGGCACAACGCCGGCCTATAAGGAATATGAAGAGAAATCCAAAGGCCGTACAAAGGAAGACAACATGAAGATCCACCAGGGACTGATTGATATTTTCGGAGAATTCGGACAGATCCGGAATACAGATCCCGCATCGGAGGAAGCGCAGGCGATGGTAAAGAAACTGCAGGATTATATCACAGAGCATATGTATACCTGCACGAAGGAGATCCTCAGCGGCCTTGGAATGATGTATGGAGGCGGAGGCGATTTCACATCAAATATCGATAAGATGGGCGGCGAAGGCACGGCTGAATTTGCCTCCCGGGCAATTGAGATTTATTGCAGATAAGCAGTCCGCCAGATACGTCTGCCAAAATGACAACTGAATAATGCCATTACATAGAACGGTCCTGAAGCCATAAACTTCGGGGCCGTTTTGTGTTGCCTGAAAACGGGACGATCCCTAACTTCACGGCCGATCGCGGCAAGAAAAAACAAAAGAAGGAGCATCCGAAGTGACCGGTCACGCTCAGGCAGAGACTCTATTCACCGCCCTTTAAGGGCAGATTTCTTATAAGGAGGCCTCACTTATGGCATTTTTCAACAGTGCAGTCCAGGTACTGCAGACTCTCGTCGTGGCCCTCGGAGCCGGTCTCGGCATCTGGGGCGCAATCAACCTGATGGAAGGTTACGGCAACGATAACCCCGGCGCCAAGTCCCAGGGAATGAAGCAGCTGATGGCAGGCGGCGGTGTCGCCCTCATCGGAATCACTCTGGTTCCTCTGCTTTCCGGTCTGTTCGGCTGATCATTCCGGACGGCAGGCGCAAACCGGCCGGGCGGGAAGTTCCTGCCCGGTCCATTCTTTGGAAGGAGGTAAGTTTTACCCTTGGATGCTATCTTGACGCAGATCGCGGATTGGCTCAAGGGGCTGCTCATAGACGGGATCATGAGCAATCTCTCCGGGATGTTTGATTCCGTCAACCAGCAGGTGTCGGACGTGGCGACGCAGGTGGGGACTACCCCGGCGAACTTCTCACCCGGAGTATTCGGTCTTGTGAGGAATGTTTCGGAATCGGTGATCATTCCCATTGCGGGCCTGATCCTCACGTTCATCGCCTGCTATGAGCTGATCCAGCTGATCATCGATCACAACAACCTTGCAAACTTTGAGACATGGATATTCTTCAAATGGGTATTCAAGACGTTTGTGGCAGTCATGCTGATCACGAACACATTTAACATTACGATGGCGATCTTCGATGTCGCCCAGCATGTGATAAATGCCAGCGCTGGCATTATCGGCGGCAATACCGCCATTGACGCCTCGGCACTGGAATCCATAGAGGAGACGCTGAAAGAGATGGAACTCGGGCCGCTCTTCGGACTGTTCCTGCAGTCCTTCGTTGTGCAGCTGTGTTCCCTGATCCTGTCGGTTCTGATATTCGTCATTGTTTACGGACGAATGATCGAGATCTATCTTATGGTCAGCCTGGCGCCGATCCCCTTCGCGACATTCGGGAACCGGGAGCAGAGCCAGATCGGACAGAATTACCTGCGGTCCCTCGCAGCCCTCGGCTTCCAGGGATTCCTGATCATGATTTGTATCGGGATCTACGCCGTGCTGGTCCAGACCGTCGCGTTCTCCGACGACATTATCGCATCCATCTGGGCAGTGATGGGCTATACCGTGCTGCTCTGCTTTACGCTTTTCAAGACCGGGACTCTCGCCAAGAGCGTCTTCTCGGCGCACTGATCATGAGGAAGGAGGAACAACATGGCAGCCTATATCCCTGTCCCGCGTGACCTCACCAAGGTCAAATCAAAAATACTGTTCAACCTGACCAAACGGCAGCTCATCTGCTTCGGGGCGGCGGCACTCATCGGTGTGCCGTCTTATTTTCTGCTCAAAAAGCTGGGAAATGTCAGTCTGGCGGCATTGGGCATGATCGTCATCATGCTCCCGCTCTTTTTCCTGGCTATGTATGAGAGAGACGGGCAGCCCCTGGAGGTCATCGTGAAACACATCATAGAAACACGGTTTATCAGGCCGAAGATCCGGCCCTATCAGACAGACAACTATTACGTGATCCTGCACCGGCAGGCCATCGCACAAAAGGAGGTAGAAAAGATTGTTTTCCATTCTGAAAAAGCCGGAAAGGCGAAACGTAAAGCTTCCGGCAAACCTGACGAAAAGCGAAAGAAAGCAGGTGCAGCGGATCGTCGATCAGGCAAGAAAAAATGACGGCGTGCCCCGCACGGCCCAGCAGTCGATCCCCTTTGACCGGATGTTTCCGGACGGGATCTGCCGTGTCGGGGATAACTATTACACCCGTACGGTCCAGTTTCAGGACATCAACTACCAGCTGGCCCAGCAGGAGGACAAGACGGCGATCTTTGAGGAATGGTGCAGCTTTCTGAATTTCTTCGACAGCTCGGTCCATTTCGAACTGTCCTTTGTCAACCTGGCGACGGATGCGGAGAGCTTCGAAAAGAGCATCCGGATCCCGCCGCAGCACGACGGCTACAATTCCGTCCGCGCCGAGTATTCCCAGATGCTGCGCACCCAGCTGGCTCAGGGCAACAACGGCCTGACCAAGACCAAGTACCTGACCTTTGGGATCGAAGCTGATTCCATCAAACAGGCCAAGCCCCGCCTGGCCCACGTCATGAACGATATCCTGAACAACTTCAGGCAGCTTGGCGTCATGGCAAGGCCCTTAAACGGCAAGGAGCGCTTAAAGCTCATGCACGATATGTTCCACATGGGCGATCCGGAGGACCGGTTCCGTTTTGACTGGAAATGGTTGGTGAAGTCCGGCCTGTCCGTAAAGGACTTTATCGCGCCGACAGCCTTTGCCTTCCCGGGAAGCCGCATTTTCCAGATGGGAAATCTCTACGGCTCCATGAGCTATCTGGCAATCACCGCATCGGACCTGTCCGACCAGCTCTTAAAGGATTTTCTGGACATGGAATCCAGCGAGATCATCACCATGCACATCCAGTCGGTGGACCAGACGGAGGCGATCAAGACCGTCAAGCACACGATCACTGAGCTTGACCGTTCCAAGATCGAGGAACAGAAGAAAGCGGTTCGTTCCGGTTACGACATGGACATCATCCCTTCGGATCTGGCCACCTACGGCAAGGACGCGAAGGCGCTTCTGCAGGAGCTGCAGAGCCAGAACGAGCGCATGTTCCTGATCACATTTCTTATCATGAATACCGGAAGGACGAAGCAGGAACTGGAGACCAATGTCTTCCAGGCGTCCAGTATCGCCCAGAAGCACAACTGCATGCTGAGAAGGCTGGATTACCAGCAGGAAAACGGCCTGATGTCTTCCCTGCCTCTGGCAAGGAACCTCATTGAGATCCAGCGGGCGCTGACGACTAGTTCCACGGCGATCTTTGTTCCGTTCACCACCCAGGAACTCTTCCAGAACGGAAAGGAGGCCCTGTATTACGGACTGAACGCCCTTTCCAACAACCTGATCATGGTCGACCGCAAGGCATTAAAGAACCCGAACGGGCTGATCCTCGGAACGCCCGGTTCCGGTAAATCGTTCTCTGCCAAGCGCGAGATCGCTAACGCTTTCCTGGTGACAGATGACGATATCATCATCTGCGATCCGGAGGCGGAGTACACGGCGCTGGTCCAGCGGTTCGACGGGCAGGTCATTCACATTTCCCCGACTAGCTCGCAGTATATCAACCCGATGGACATCAATGCGAACTACTCTGAGGAGGACAACCCCATCGCCCTGAAGGCCGATTTCATCCTGTCGCTGTGCGAGCTGATCGTCGGTGGAAAGGAAGGCCTGCAGCCGGTGGAAAAGACCGTCATTGACCGATGTGTCCATCACATTTACCAGAGCTATTTCAACAATCCGAGGCCTGAGAACATGCCGCTTCTGCAGGACCTTTATGAGGCACTGCTTGAGCAGGAGGAAAAGGAAGCTCACCATGTGGCGACCGCCCTTGAGATCTACGTCAAGGGATCCCTGAACCTCTTCAATCACCGGACCAACGTCGATATCCAGAACCGTCTGGTCTGCTATGACATCAAAGAACTCGGCAAGCAGCTGAAAAAGATCGGCATGCTGATCGTGCAGGACCAGGTCTGGGGCCGCGTCACGGAGAACCGTTCGGCCGGAAGATCCACCCGCTACTATATGGACGAATTCCACCTGCTTTTGAAGGAGGAACAGACGGCGGCATATTCCGTCGAGATCTGGAAGCGCTTCCGTAAATGGGGCGGCATTCCGACCGGCATCACCCAGAACGTAAAGGACCTGCTGTCCAGCCATGAAGTCGAGAACATTTTTGAGAACTCCGATTTCATCTATATGCTGAACCAGGCAGCCGGCGACCGGGCGATTCTCGCGAAACAGCTGAACATTTCCCCGCACCAGCTCTCCTATGTCACGCACTCCGGCGAAGGCGAGGGGCTTCTCTTTTACGGAAATGTCATCCTGCCCTTCGTGGACCGCTTCCCGACGGATCTGGAACTCTACCGGATCATGACCACCAAGCTCACGGAGATCACGGGATCCAGGGAGGAATAACAGCATATGAAGAACAAAACGACCCGGGTCAGGTTCTCGAAGGAGGATCTGGCCCTTGATCATGTCCAAAAGGCCGCCGAAAAGGCAGAAAAAGCGGCCGATAAAGCGGACAAGGCAAAGGCGAGGCTGCCCTCGCAGAAGAAGGCAGCCTCAAAGCTGCGGGCGAAGAAGATATCCGCTGAAGCAGAATCGGCCAAGCTCCGGTTCGGAACAGCCGAGGTATCTCCCGTGAATCCGGAAGGCCCGAAAAGGCCGCTTTCAGCCGTGCACAAAGCCGGTATGGCGGTGTCTGCCTCAGCCCATGCAAAGACTGCCGAATATGAAAATGATAATGTCGGCGTCGAGGCGCTGAACGAGACCGAAGGCATGGCGGAGACCACGGGCAGGACCGTGCAGAACATGCACTACAGCAGGAAACTCCGCCAGTATGAGAAGGCGGAGAAGCTGGAAGCAAAAGCCGATAAAGCCAACGTGGAAGCCATGGCTGAAAAGGCCAAAGCGGAAGATCCGGCCTCTTCTACTAATCCGATTTCCAGATGGCGCCAGAAGCAGGCAATCAAACAGGAGTATGCCGCGGCAAAGGCAGGAAGATCCGCCGGGACGGCGGCCGGAAGCAGTACAGCTGCCGGCGGAACCCGCAGCGCGGAAGGCGCGGCGCAGGCAACTGAAAGAGGATTCGCGGGAATAAAGAAAAAGGCAAAGGATCTGGGCGAGAAAGCATTCATCGCAGTGAAGGAGAACCCGCACATCATTCTGATCGGCGGGATCCTGGCGATCATCGTGCTGGTCATCAGCAGTTCACTTTCTTCCTGTTCCGCTATGCTTTCCGGAAGCGGAAACGTCGTGCTTGCCACATCATTTACTGCGACCGATGAGGATATCCGAGGGGCGGAGGCTGACTACTGTGCGCTGGAAGCGGAGCTTCGTGAAAGGATCCTGAAGATCCAGGAGGAGAATCCGGATTACGACGAATATGAAATCGACACCGGTGAGATTAACCACAACCCTTATGAGCTGGCGGCTTTCCTGACTGTTCTTTATGAGGATTACACGAGGGAGGAAGTCCAACGGACGCTCCGGGAGATCTTTGAGGCGCAGTATGAATACTCTACCAGTCACCGAACAGAAACGGTGACGGAGACAAAGCAGGTGCGCGTCGGGGAATCCCTCGGACAGGTCGTTACGAGCGGCTACTGCAACTGCCCGATCTGCTGCGGCAGATGGTCCGGCGGTCCGACGGCCAGCGGCGTATACCCGACGGCAGATCATACCATCGCCGTGGACGCCAATAACCCATTCGTGCCGATGGGGACGAAAGTCATTATGAACGGCACGGAATACACCGTGGAGGACACTGGCAACTTCGACCGCTACGGCGTGCAGTTCGACGTCTACTACGACGATCACTGGACTGCGACACTTCACGGGCACAAGACCTGGGAGGCTTATGTAGCGGATGACAACGGATCCAATGTTGTCGAAGTTACGAAGACCGAGACAAAACGGATCCTGACCGTCGAAGTCACAAACCACACCTTAAACAGCGTCGTGGAAGCCTGGGGCCTGACCGATGACCAGCTGGAACGATACCGAATCCTGGTGGCGCAGAGAGGCAACCGGGACTATCTGTTCGCGGACAATATTTACGCCAATCCTTCGGAAGTCCTTCATTATGACATTCCGGGAGAGGCGCTCTCCGATGTCCGCTTTGCCCGCATGGTAAATGAAGCCGAAAAATATCTCGGTTATCCCTATGTCTGGGGCGGCGCGAGCCCGTCCACCAGCTTTGACTGCTCAGGATTTGTCAGCTGGGTCATCAACCACTGCGGAAACGGATGGAATTATGGAAGACTGACGGCGGAAGGATTGAGAAATGTCTGTGCCATCATTCCAAGCTCCGAGGCAAAGCCGGGCGACCTGATCTTTTTCCAGGGGACTTACGATACCAGCGGCGCATCGCATGTCGGCATTTACGTCGGGAACAACATGATGATCCACTGCGGCAATCCGATCCAGTACGCGAGCATTGACACCAGCTACTGGCGGGCTCACTTCTACTGCTTCGGGCGCCTGCCGTGATGAGAAAGGAACGATATATGGACGATACAAAACTGAAAAAACTGGGCGCGGAGCTGGAAAAGGCCCGCACCCGTCAGGCCGAATGGACCGCGAAGGTGAGAGAACTGGAGCGGAAATACAAGGAGGCCGAGAACACCTGCATTCATGACATGGTGCATGCGGCAGATCTGACGCCGGAGGAACTGGCGGTCATCATCAGAAAGGCCCGCGCCGGCGTATTTGACGCGCATCCGGCAGCGCCCGGCGGGCGAAATCAAAACGAAGAAAGGGAGGAATCGGAGAATGAATAAACGAATTGGCGCAGCTATCCTGACTGCGGTGCTGACCATGGCCCTGGTGCCTGCAGCTGCATTTGCCTATACCGGGGAGGAGGGATCCTCTTCGGAGACCGGCGTGATCGTAAGGGAGATCCCGGCAGAGGAAGTGGATGAAACGGAAGAAACATCAGCAGCCGGTACGACTTCGACCGGCTCGTCGGGCCAGTCCGGGGATATCCGCAATGAGGATGGATCCGTTACCCAGAGCAGCAGTACAACCAACGGCTCAGGGAGTTCCTCAGCCGGCACTGCCGGCATCGGCAATATTGAAGATCTTCTGTCTTCCCTGAGTGAAGGAACCACAACAACCGAAGAGAAAAAGATCGGCACCGTTAAGACGGACGGCTCCTATCTGAATGTCCGCTCCGGCGAAGGCCTGGACTACGGCGTCATCGACACCCTGAACAACGGCGATACCGTGGAGGTCCTGGAGGATCACGGCGACTGGCTGTATGTCTCTATTCCCGAGCACACCGGCTATGTCTGCGCCGACTATATGGATGTCCGCACCGTACCAGCAGAAGTTCAGCAGGACGGCTCTCTTTCCATTTCCCTGGAGCCGGAGCTGATCCGCCAAATGCTGGAGCAGGCAGAGGAAGAAGGCGCGGAGGTCACATCCACGGATGTCGGCCTGACCCCGGAAGGCAACCTGACGCTGGTGGACGACTACGGCACTGCCGGGACGACCGGCAAGCAGTTCATCACCCTGGCCACTAAGAGCGGCAACATTTTCTATCTGATCATTGACCGCGATGACGAGGGCAATGAGACTGTGCATTTCCTGAACCAGGTGGACGAGAATGACCTCTTCGCCCTGATGGATGAAAAGGAAGTCACGGAAATGAAGGAGCAGATCGCCGCGGAGGAGGCTGCCAAGGAGGCCGAAGAAGCTGCAGAAAAAGCAAAGGAGGAAGAAGCCACCCAGACTCCGACACCGGAAGTCGAACCGGAAAAGGAGAAATCCGGCGCAAATCCCTTCCTTCTTGCCCTGCCGCTTCTCCTTGTATTCGGCGGAATCGGCGGATATCTGTACCTGAAGACAAAGCGCAAACAGAATTCATCCGCCGGACAGGATCCGGACGCAGGATATCTGGATGACGACGATGATCTGGATATCTATGAACTGCCGGAGGAACCGGAAGTGAAGAAAGAACCGGTTCCCGAGGATGATCCGGACTACTGGCTGGATGAAGAAGACGATGAATAAGGGAGGAATACACCATGCCTGATGAAAGAAAAGAATTTGAGGAACTGACGATCAAGTTCGGGAAGGGGCTTGCAGAAGACTTCACCGGCAAGGACGGCAAAGCCTACAAGCGGATCCTGATCCCGAACACCGACCCTGCGGACCACTCTCCCTGGGCCAGCTTCGTGCTGCCGGCCAAGGCAGTTCATGAAAACCAGTACGGGAAAGGCCTGTGGGCCAAGATCCCGGCGGAGGG
>Ga0326511_10002335_pt1 | contig 15464 bp, 23 predicted proteins | sample 0_2496_0518_D_FD_203701 | JGI IMG/M metagenome (GOLD analysis project Ga0326511, IMG submission 203701) | Bovine rumen microbial communities from UC Davis, California, United States - 0_2496_0518 | ecosystem: Host-associated > Mammals > Digestive system > Stomach > Rumen | place: USA...
TGATCCTTACCGTTATTTAAGGGAATACGAAAACGGTGAAACATACGAACCTCATGCCTTCTTTAATGTACATTCATACAATTTTTACGAGCCGAGTAAACCGATTATCCGATTGTATTATGAAAGCAACGTTACTGATTTTGAGATTGTTAAAGACGGTGTAGCCGATACCTTGTTTAAACTAGAAAATCCTTTTGTAAATCTGACACCTTTATATATTGACATTGATGTTGAGGACAGAGTATTGAGATATTACTACCAAGACGGAACAACAGATACACATACCGAAAATACAGTCGGTGATTTTGACAACCTCATCATTCCGAATGGTAGTAGTGTTCTAAATATGACTTCCGACTATGTATGTAGCATTGAAGTATTTAGGAGATACAGAAAACTATGATTAATCTATATATAAATAAGTATAGCGTTGACTATATGACAAACCACAATGGCGATGTGGCAATCAAAAATCCTATCTCTTGTGAAGTCGAAATGCAAAGGAACGGCATATGGTATTGCACATTGGAATTTCCTATGTCCGAAACTAGCTTTGTACCAAAAGAAGAAACGGTCATTAAGGTTGACTTGAACTATGCGAAAAATCAGCTTTTCCGTACTATCTATGTGCAGAAAAACTGGAGCGCACACACTTATAAACTGTATGCTAACCATATCTTCTTTGATGCTCAAAAGGAAACATACTATCTTGCAAAAGATAGTTATCCATATGTAACTAGCTTCTTTGATTGGAAAGGTTGGTTAAATCGTGTAAGCCTTTTTGACAACCAGAACGCTCCGTCACAATGGTATAGACTTATGGGAGAAAGCCGACATAGAATGTATTATCCAACAGACCATGAATTAAGAGATATTGTCGATGGTGGAACATATATGTTATGTAACGGTACTAGCGGTGATTCTAACTTTTATTGTATTGATGTTCCGAATCAGAGTATGTCATCGGTTGCGTTACAGTACCATCCGTTAAATAAGACGTTAGCGCAACAGTTTATCTTTGAGAAACATGTTGTTGATTTTAAAACATATTGGATCATACGCAATAAAAAGAGTGGTCTTGTATTAGACGTTAACGGTGCTAGTACTTCTGCCGGAGCATTGGTTTTGCAGTCTGAATGGCATAACGGAGATAATCAGTTATGGGAAATCAGAAAAGTAAATTATCCGAGTACCGAAAACCAATATCAGTTGCGACCGAAACACGCACCAGATTTAGCTTTAGACCATCCTAACGGTTTATCTAGTGGAGCAATCACATTAGGACTTGTCGGTAGCGCCGTTAGCGGATGGGGAATTGTAGAACCATATGCCTTTAATGCGGACGAAAGCGAAAGCAAAACAAATCTGATTGAAGCACTTTTTGGAACTCAAGACTATTCAATGGTAAAGGCTTTTGAAGAAGTAGAATTTGACCATGTAACGGCATTGTTCGATAACTTGACATGTTATTTCGGTTCTTTGCTTGTCGATGCTGACTACATCAAACCGAAAACATACAAGATTAAATCTACTAAAGAAAAGATAGACTTAGTAGAAAAAACGACCATCGAAAATGTATTAACAGGTATCATGCCAGTCGGATATAACAACCGAAGATTACCAAATCAACAGATTGTTAAATCTGATATGTGGGATGAATACAGAATACATCGTGTTGAAGAAATCGAATATCCAGAGGTGGTATTCTTAGACGACAATCCAAGTGCAGACTACATGAAAGATGATGTATACACAACCATAGAACAGGTATACGCTGCATTAAGGCAGAAAGCGAAAGACGATTTAAACAAGGCAAGTCGTAAATATCCAACAAGAGAAGTATCATTCAAGAGTGATTACATCTTTGCAGATGAAAGCATAGCAAAGAATATCAAATTAAATGACATTCTCTATATCGGTGATGATACGGCTTTTTATTTTGAAAGCATGAAATACGATGCGATTAATAACCGTGTTACTGATGTAACACTTAAACAATTTGAGGGGTAGAATATGGCAAAGGTATTTAACTATATAACTATCAATTACGAAAAAGACATATACACTCCGTCCATTGATATGATGCAAGGCGATACTGGCAGAGGTTTAATCTTCAACATTGCATCACCTATTGATGGACTAGAGAGTGAATTGTCAAACCTAACGGCAACACTAAATGTTGTAAAGCCGACAGGCGAAACACAGACAGTGACAGGAACAATCGAATCTTTAGGAAACGATATGGCAAAGGTTACGATTGAACCATCATCAAGTTTAGCGAGAGCGATTAATGTTAGTGGTCTAGCTAACGCAACACTTGTTATTGCCAACGCTACACAGACAGTAACTAGCTTTAATTTCAAGATTAAGATTAAGCCGAATCCTTTTTGTCCAAAACCAACGGTACGTAAATTTGATGTAACCAAAGTATCAAGAATCACAGGTGTTCAGCAATATGAACATTGTGTACAGAGCATTGAATTTGTAGGTCTTGACTACACAGGAAATATGTATATCGTTTTGAACAACGACACTTTTGTACAAGATTCAGAAACCGAAGGCTATCACAATACAGTACCATTAACCAACAACACCTTTATAATCGGTCAACCTATGACCTTTTATAGCGGTGTTTTTTCATGCCAACTTTTAGGTGAAACAACATCAAATGGAGAAACAACAAAGTTTGAAATATCACCTATCTTTTATATTGAAGTAGCTGAATCAATCGAACAGGGAGAAGAAACAGAATATCCAGTTGATCCTAACATCACATTTGGAATCGATGAATATATCGCTGACGTAAAAGAACAGGCAAAAGCCGAAATCGAAGCCACAGGTGAAGCTGTTAAAGATAGTATTCCTAGCGATTACACCGCATTGAGTGATGAGGTAGAGGATATTCGTACTGGTGCAGATGGCACAACATACAACTCGGCAGGTGATGCGGTTAGAGGGCAGATTGGGGATGTTAAGAGCCAAACAAGCGATTTGGAACAAGCGGTCTTTGATGTTAGCAAAAATGTCTATGACCTTAATACGGAATGGGTAAATGGCACTTTTTCTAATGGCAATCTTGTCGAGCAAACCACTGGTTTGAGCAATGCCGTAGAAAAAGATTATATCCCAGTAACAGCAAACGCTGATTGGGTGATTAGCTGGAAGGCAGTAAACCTTAATTGCAGTATGTATGTTGAAGCGTACACAAGTGAGTATGCCTGGATAGACCATATATCGAATATTGTGATGAATGCGGTGACACGTTACGGCACATTTACAACTCCTGCAAATTGTGCATATATCCGCTTAAGAATTTACAGAAGTGGCGCAAATTGGCAGTCCATCATTCCGACAGAAATACAGGTTGAAATGGGAACTGCCCCGACCGAATATGAGCCGAAAAGTAAGACAAGCAAATTTGTAGCTGTAGACGCAGAACTTGAAAATTTACAGGAGCAAATCGACCAAAACCCAGCAATTGTGCAACGCAGACAGGTTGCGACAAACACTAATGTCCTTTTTCCAAGTGTAAAAGGTTATCTCAAGGACGATGGCACATTTAACACGACCACAAGCGGTTGGCAACGCTCTGATTATATCCCCGTTGAGCCTAATACATTTATGTATTTCCACGGAATCACAAGATTTAGTTACTTCGGTTTTTTCGATGCAAATAAAACGTGGATTGGCGGCAAAAATATAGAGACACCTGTAGTATCTGATAATAACTATCTGATATCGCACCAAGTACCGAGCAATGCATACTATATGATAGTGTCATTTGAAGATACAGATGCACCAACGGCATGGGGTAACTATACACCGACTATACCGACAGGTGAAATCATTTATGCAAACACGGACACATTAAGAGCATATAAAGAATATCCAACAAATCCATGCGACTATGAAGGACTTGATGCGTGTGCTTTTCGAAAAGGACTGTGTATTGGCGATAGTCTAACAGGTGGTGGATTTAACTATTCAAGCGGTACTAATCCGTGGGCAGATGGCAATGTGTATAGTTATCCTGCACAATTCGAAAAAATGACAAATATACCGATGACCAATGAGGGTCATAGTGGAAGAACAACTGTTCAATGGTGGGAGCATTACGGAACTGGCGGTGATACTGCTATAGATTTTTCTGGGTATGACTTTGCTATTATCCACCTTGGCGTTAATGACGTTTCATATAGTGTGCCTACAGAAGATACTCGGACAGCATATCAGAATATTATTAATGCACTTAAAACAGCGAATACCGGAATTAAAATATTTGTATGTACTATCATTCCTGCTTATGCGATTGACGGTATTACAACCTACGACACAATTAATACTATGATTAAATCGTTTGCAGAACAGGAAAACGTATATTGTTGCGATTTAACAAGGTATGGACATACTTATAAAAATTCTGAGTACACAGCAGGGCATTTAACGGCATATGGATATTGGCGAATGGCAAAAGATTTAATCAGTTATATTGGATATATCATGAGAGAGAAGCCTGCCGATTTCCGCTTTATCCAGTACATCGGGACAGACATGTCATATTAAAAGGACGCTTTAAGTAAGTGAATGCGCACAGCAATGTGCGCTTCAAAACAGAAGAACCATCTGAAGAAGCTAAAGAAGGTGAATAATATGAAAAATGTTTTTACTAAGAAATGGTTTGAAGCTGCGACAGTACGTGCCATTAAAACAATGGCACAAACTGTCATTGGTGTAGTAGGCGCAAGTACAATGATTGGCGAAGTCAACTGGCAGATGGTAGTAAGCGCATCATTGTTAAGTGGATTGATGAGTTACTGTACTAGTGTTGCCGGACTTCCAGAGGTAAATGATGATTAACGGAGAAAACCAAGTTAGTTTGGCTTTTTTATTTGCCGTAGTTGCCGTTGTAGGAACTATCTACAATATTGTTACATCATCAAAAAAGAATACCAAAGCAGAAGCGGAGGGAATCATTAAGGCTAATTTAAAGCTAGATGAACTCTGTCAGACAACACGTGAAACAAGATTAGATATTAGAACGCTTGAAACAAAAATTGACCAAATCAAAGAAAAGCAGATGGAACACGAGTTAAGGCTATCTAACGTTGAAAAGAAAGTCGAGGAATTGTAATGGGATCATATAAAGAATTTAAAGGTGCATACTTAGGAAAATCGGTTGACATTGACAATTTTCCAAAGGAACAACCTTTCCAATGTGCTGACTTTGGAAATACCTATATTGTGTACATCGGTGGTAAAGTGCTTTACGCAACACAGACAGGATATGTTTGTGATTACGCAAAGATGAAAAAGACTAACGGTCTTTTAAATTGGACTATTGAAGTATCTTTAGCAAACGCAAGACAAGGCGATATTTTCATCTGGGATTTTGGTTCTCCAGATTGTCCGTATAGTCATATCGCCATTTTAGACAGAATCGAAAATGGCAGATACTTTTTTCTCGGACAGAATCAGCCTTATCCTTATGTCAATATCACTACAATTTCCGTTGCCGGTGTTATCGGTATTTTCCGTCCGAAAGCATTTGAACCGAAAGACGATGCAAAAAATAACTATGGTTTGCGCTACCGTGGTCATTCGCAAGATATTGGATGGATGGACTATGTGCATGACGGAATGATGTGCGGTAGTGTCGGAAAAGCAAAACGACTTGAAGGCTTATATGTTGATACAACAAAGGTAAAAGGTGAATTAAAATTAGATGCAAAAGTGCATATCGCTAATAGAGGATGGGTGCATTACAAAGATATTCAGCCTAATACACTTTTAGGAACAACAGGACAGAAACTAGCGATCGAAGCTATTGAATTTGATATTGTCAAAAATACGACAGGCAAGAAATTAAAATACCAAGTACATCTAGCATCTTACGGATGGACAGGAGCAGTCGAAGCTGACAACACAACAGGCACGACAGGTCTAAAAGTTGCCGTAGAAGCTATTCGTATTTGGTTAGAATAGGAAAGTAAAATACACCATTTAAAAATCTATGCTATTATATTAAAGGATATATTTGGCAAGGCTTTCTGGTCAACGAGGGAACTTAATTGTTCCCTCACTTTTTTTTATGCAACAATTTATGCAACAAAATTTCAAGTATTCAGTAGTTTTACACCTATTTATAAAGTAAAAAAACCTTTATATAAGGGTTCTCAAGTATGGTAAAGTAAAGAATAGAGATTATGATTATCCAGACATATACTAAAAAATCCTTTATATAAAGCACTCTAAAGATATTGTGCAACAATTTTGCAACAAAAGCACAAAAAAAAGAATGGAGTTAGCTATTCTCCATTCCCTTTTTTATTGCCGGCACTACTTCGCTCCAAACCTCGCTAGTAGCCTATACTGACAACGAACCACTAGTAAATTCGTTTCGCACCATTGAAACAGGGTTTAGTAAAGCATCATCGTATTCCTTGATCCGCTTTGTGAGAAGTGATTACACAAAGAATTTTCTTTTTTCCAAAGTGCGACAGTATACTCCATGTGTGTTGTATCGAAATCGGATGGCATACATTCGCAATTTATATCGTAGGAGATGTGAATGTCCGACTTGCGATAAATAAATTATACATCATTTTTTAAAACGTGTTTTTCGGTTTTCTTTTTCTATTGCCTTGATAATCTCATCTTGACTTGATGGCATTAAATGCCCGTATATATCCATTGTCATAACTATGGAAGAATGTCCAACACGTCTTGAAATCAGATAGATATTCACGTTCTTTGAGATTAGATACGATACATGAGAATGTCTTAGGTCATGTATTCTGATTTGTTTTAGTCCGGCAACCTTGCAAGCCTTATTCTTAACTCTTGCCAATTTACCAGTAGAAATTTGAAAAGCACCGCCGAATACAAACCAATCATCTTTATAGTATTTATTTTCCTTTTGCTTTTCGTGTAATGATGAAATCAACTCCAACGTCTTAGAATCAATCACAACATCACGTTTTGATTGACTTGTCTTTAATTCACTCCATACACCGTTTGTCCATTGTCTATGAACATGAACTATGTTTCCATCTATATCATGCCACGTTAATGACATAGCTTCGTTTTTTCGCATTCCTGTCCAATAAAGAAACCATAGAAGAACCTTAATGTCCTCGTATTTAGGGCTTATTGCATCATATAGAGCCGTAAACTCTTTCGGAGTATAAATGTTCATATCTTGCTTTTTGACGTTATTTTGCACTTTAAAACAGGATATACGTTCCATCGGATTTTTTTCTAATCCGTAAAATGTAAAAGCAAATTCAAATATTCCTTTCATGGCACTATGCCGATTATTCTTAGTGGTCGCTGCACCATCCAAATTATCAAAATATTCTCTTAATAATATAGGTGTAATATCTTCTATATTCATGTTCAGAAATTGCGTAAATTCATCATGGATATATCTATCATATTTATGGTATGTATCAAATGATATTGTATCTTTCTTTGCCTTTAGAAATGCTTCTGCAACGTCAATAAATTTGATATGTGATTTATTCGGTGTTGGTTTATTTCTATATTCGGCTTCTGCTTTCACGCAGTCTGACTTCCGATCATACCACTTAGAATAATATCTTTTGCTTTTTCCATATACATCTTTATAGGTAACGGCATATCTATATCTTGTAATCTTTCTGCTACCGTTTTTCGTTTTCTTCTGGAACTCTTTGCTAATGATTGTCATGTGTGTTCACTCCTTTTTTTAATAGAATAATTTAATTTGTGACATACATTTTGAAACAAATAAAAATAATATTATGTGTGGATGGAGTGATTATTCTTTTAAACGTCTAGCCCATTCATTTACATCAGCACCGTATAAATCAGCTAGTTTAGTAACATCAACAAAGAATATATCATTCCGTCCGGCTTCTATATCGGATAACCATGTTCTTGATTTACCTACATAATCGGTAGCTTGTTGAAGTGTGTGACCGCTTCTCACACGTTCTTCTTTCAAAAGATTACCTTGTCTGGTTAGAAAACTTGTCTTGTCTTGTTTGGTTTTCATAAGAATACCTCCTTTGATTTCATAATATCATAAAATGTAAAAAGGTACGTTAAAAACGATAAAAAAAACTAAATATACGTTGACAACGACATATTATCATGTATAATTGTAGATGTGAGGTGTCGTTATAAACGACAAAAGAAAGGTGGTGAACAAATGGAAAAATGGAAAGTGAAAGCGATCCGTATCAACTTAGGAATGACAGTTAAAGAAATGGCTGAATATCTGGGCATTACCGAACGTGTCTATTCTGAAATTGAAAACGGCACTGGCAGACGTTTAACGTTTGCAGAGGTTATCAAAATCGGTGACTTGGCGAACATTGACCAGTTACGGCAGATTGATGCCTAATTTTTTTACAAGTTAATGTCGTTTATAACGACAAAATCCATCTACTCCGTATCTAGTACAGAACACTATAAACACGAACTTTGTTTTAGTTTCCCCTAAAGTCATATGTTTTGAACCTCCTTTCTAAAGTTTACGGATTGCAATTAAACCTAGCAAATTTACTACTTCATAAGTGGTCTGTACTGGATAGAGGGTAGATGGTTAGAAAGGAAAGCGCATGAACACAGAATTATTTCAAATCGTGAATCAGAATGCAGAACGTTTGGAACGAAAGGCGAGAAAACAGATTAGAGATAAAACAGACTTTAGTGCCGGACTTATCACAATCGCATTCTTAACCGTATGTATTCTACTTACTGCTTTTGTAGAAACGCTATGACAAACGAGGAAATAAAAAAGGCATTATCAATGCCGTATATCACAAGAGGAAATGTTGTAGCAATTCTAAAGACTTGCGGTATCTCACGTGATGTAGCAGATAAATTGCTTAGAAATTGTGAACGAATCGCAAGAGGGAAATATATCACAGATGATGTGATTGAAAAATTGAAACTATCTGAATACGTAAAAAGGCTGAACCAAGTCAGCCCTTCTACACCTAGATTAGATTTATGAGAAAACAAGTCGATATATACTCCAAGTGCATTTGTATACCGACAAAACAATTATAGCAAAGGAAAGAGAAAATGCCAAAACAAGAAATGAAAAATAATACAGAAAAACGAATAACTTTTGAGGATATTAAAAAAGCCAATGAATCAATTGTAACAACGGCAATTGAGCGAAAGGACAATAAGACAGGTAATATCTCAAGAAAAGACTACGCAGAAGTCAATCAACGCATTAAAGCGTTCCGCATGGTCTATCCAACAAGTCAGATCTTAACCGAAATGGTAAGCAACCAAAACGGAGTGTGTGTGTTCCGTGCCTATGTATACGGAGACGAAGGAAACCTATTAGCTACTGGAACGGCATACGAAAAAGAATCATCATCATTTATCAATAAAACATCCTACATTGAAAATTGTGAAACATCAGCTATCGGACGTGCTTTAGGTATAGCCGGATTTGGAATTGACGTATCAGTAGCAAGTTACGAAGAAGTAGCAAACGCTATGGAAAATCAGAACAAGCCAGAAGAAAAACCAAAGAAGAAAACAGGTAGCAACATTCCAGAGCCAACAATCACACCGAAAATGCCAAAGGTAAAAGCACCGAAGAAAGCAGAACCGAAACAAGGCATGACAAACCAGTCACCGCTCACACCTAAGACGATGCAGCGAGTGATTAAAGCGCAGTCATTGCTAAACGGTATGGGTGTTGGTTTCCATAAAGGCGAATCTGATTATTCACAGATTGTATCAATGTGTGGAGTAGAAAAAACAAGCGTGGATGAATTATCGGAAGAAGAAGCACAAGCATTATTAAATGAAGCGTATTTACCACTATATGCAGAAAGGAATAAGTAATGGAACTAACAGATAAGGAAAAATATTTAGCCGGACTAGTGATAAAGCTAATCGATAACGTTGAATGTCCTATGTTGATGTACGAGGGCGAGAAAAACATTGTCAAGAAAGCGTTGTTAAACATTCTGGAAAATGGAGAAGAACAATGATCACGTACTTAGAACTGTTGCAGATGATAGCAAACGGAACGCAACCGCAGAAAATTCTAGTGTGTAAAAGAGAATACGAATGGGATGAAGGTTGTATGTCATACAGAAGGCAAAAGATAGGGCTAGAAGAAAAATACCTAACGGCACAAAAATATATCTTCTTTACGGACGATTTTGTAACCAATGTTACAGAGCATGATTTAGCAACAGAAAAGTACATCGAAATTAAATAGGAGAAGAAAAAAATGCAGTTAGTAAAATACGAAAACGGACAATTAACAATAGCGCAAGAAGCCATGCAGAAAATTGCACAGGTAAACGCTATGAAGAAAGAAACTGAAAAGCTAGAGAAACAAATCAAAAGTGAAATGCTTGATGCTATGGAATTGTACGACATTAAGACGATTGAAAACGATTATTTCAAGGCAACATATATCGAAGAAAATACAAAAACGGTAGTCGATACCAAGGCATTGATTAAAGACGGTCTGTATCACAAATACTCCAAGGAAACACCTGTCAAGGCAAGTGTAAGAATGACATATAAGGAGAAGAAAGATGATTGATCAGAAACGCATTCTTACTTTGAATATCCGAAAGTACATGCAAGCCAATGGAATCAAAATGAAGAACATGGCAGAGAAGATGGGATTTAAAACTACTCAATCTTTGCAGAACATTTTGACAGGAAGTGCCAATCCATCATGGGTATCACTTATTGCATTGTGTAACGCTACAAACATTTCATTGGATAAATGGTTTTCACCAGATGAAGAAATCTTTGGACTAGAAACAGAAGAAAATAACAACGACTTCCTATCTGATTTAAAGGCATACCAAAAGGAACAGGCAGAGGACGACAAGATCAAAGTCATTTTTGGCAAGGACGAAAGATTTATTGAATTCAATAATAAGAAAATTCCTACAAGCGACTTTGACTTCTCAAACATTACGGCAAAGTACGGAGAGATTGTTCTTACCGTTGATATTCTAGTCGATGTGATAGAGAAACGAAATGGCATTACTGATAAAGGATAAAGGACAGTACATCGTTGATGGTATAGACATAGGAAAAGTTAATGAACTCTACCTAGAAAACGGAGGGGTACTAGATGTAGACGTGAAGCTGATTGATAGACGTTTCATGTCTGCTCCCCAACGTAAATTTATTTTCGGACTATGTAAAGACATATCGGAATACACAGGCGATTACAAAGAACAGGTACGACTTGAAATGATGATGCAGTATGAAGATGCGAACAATCTATCAATCGGAACATTAAAGGCATATAGCATGGCAGAAGCTAATGGATTGATACAGTACATCATCAACTACATGATCGCCAACGAAATACCAATATCCGGCAAGGCGGTTGCTGAATATGGTTACACGTGGACAGAGAAACAATGCTACATCTTATGCCTTAAAAGAATATGCGTTGTGTGTGGTCAAAAAGCGGACATACACCACCACGAGAATATTAATAGACGTGGTTTCAGAGATAAGGTATCTCACATCGGACTACACGCTATTCCTTTATGCCGTAACCATCATATAGAAGCACACAACATGGGAAGTCAAAAATTTGTAGAGAAGTATCACATTACACCATGTGTTATAGATGAAAAACTAGAATGGTTTATCAAAAAAGGTGTGATTAAAGAATTTGAGGAAGAAACGGAGTGATTGAATGGCAGATAACAAGAAATACTACTACATGAGATTGAAAGACAATTTCTTTGAAGATGAAACAATGGTTCTTCTGGAATCAATGCAAGATGGATATTTGTATTCAAACATTCTCTTAAAACTCTATCTTAAAAGCGTTAAATCAGAGGGCAAATTGCTATTCAATAATATCATTCCTTATAGCGAAGAAATGATAGCAACAATCACAAGACACCAAGTTGGAGTTGTTAAAGAAGCGTTAAAAATCTTTAAACAGTTAGGTCTGATTGAGGTTTTAGACAACGGAGTTATTTACATGATGAACATTCAATCTTACATCGGAAAATCATCTACCGAAGCAGATCGAAAACGAGAATACAGAGCAAAGATTGAAAGCGAAAAAGCAGAGTTGGGACATTTGTCCTCAAAATGTCCACCAGAGATAGAGATAGAGTTAGAGAAAGATATAGAGATAGAGAAAGAGAAAGAATATATTGTCGATTTCAAAAATGAAATCAACGAAATAGTCGCATATCTCAATCAAAGAAATGGTTCACGTTACAAGGCTAGTACCTTAAAAACACAATCTCTTATTAAAGCTAGATTAAAAGAAGGATATACAGTAAAAGACTTTTATACGGTAATTGACAAGAAGTGTACAGATTGGAAAGGTACGGAATACGAAAAATTCCTAAGACCAGAAACGTTATTCGGCAACAAATTTGAAGGTTATCTCAATCAGAAAATCAGAGGTAATAAACAAGATGTATTTGGACAAGTGCTAGAAGGGAGTGTGACCATCCATGACACAACAGGAAACGGCAATGATTCTGAAGATGTTGAAGGTCTACTATCCTTACCATTTTAAAGATTTAAGTACAGATGAACAGGTACTAATGCTAAGACTATGGGAAAACGCTTTTAAAGATGAGCCGTATAAAAAGGTAGTCAATGTGATTAATAAGTGGGTACTGGAAAATAAATACATGCCTACCATTGCAGAAGTAAAAGTAAAATTACCGCCTTTACAACAGATACAGACAATCGATGTATGGCATAAACGTTTTGGATATAGCACCGAACCAATTTATTACGATGATGATTTTTCGGAACGTGTGATATGGGATGAAGTGCCAAAAGACATAAGAGATAGAATGCAATACCATTGCAATCCGAAAGATTACGAGGAATACAACAAAGTAGCATCATATATCCATGAGAAATGGGGAAATCCAGTAAAGATTTATACCGATGCAGATACTGAATTTTTGAAAGGAAAGATGGTTACATGGACGAACGAATTGCAAGTGATGTAACGTACCATTGTTTCTTTGAACAGTCAGGAACTTTCAAAAATGAATTTAAAAAGTTAGGTTTCAATGCTTTTGATTACGACATTCTAAATGATTATGGGCAGACAGACTATCAGATAGATTTATTTAATGAAATCGAACTAGCGTATGAAGGTAGTAAGAGCGTTTTTGACAACATTAAAAAAGATGATGTTATCTTAGCGTTCTTCCCTTGTACGCTATTCCAAGAGCATAACGCACTATGGTTTAAAGGCTGCGCCGCACAACAAAAGGGCTGGACCGTTCGGAGAAAACTTGAATATGTAATCGAACGACACGAGGAACTACACGAAAATTACACCTGTCTAACAAAAATGGTTATTGTTTGCCTTGATAAAGATATTCCTTTAATCATCGAAAATCCTGTCACACCACCGCATTATTTAACAACATATTGGTGTATCAAGCCTAAGTTTGTAGACCATGACAGAACAGAACGTGGAGATTGGATGAAAAAGCCAACACAATATTGGTTTATTAATTGTGATCCGAAAAACAATTTCATCTTTGAGCCACAAATAGTACGAAAGCCAAAGAGATATATAGATATAAAAGGTGGAAATGACAGGCAGAAAACAAGGTCAGAAATCACACCAGAATATGCTAACAGATTTATTAGAGAGTTTATATTGGATGGAGATTAAATGGATAGATACAAAGTAATCGTTTCTACACTTATTCAAAATGAATATGAAGTAGAAGCAGAAAGCCAAGAAGAAGCCTATCAATATATCCAAGACAACGAATATGTATATGAAGAAGCAAAATACACACAATACACTAATTCTTATCTTTTAAAAGAAGATTTAGAAATCATTCAAATTTTAGAAGAATCAACAAACCTAGAAACGGCAAAGAAGAAAATCATAGATGTTATCAATCATGAAACAGGAGAAAAATATGAAAGTCCTAGAACTCTTTGCCGGAACTAGGAGCATAGGAAAAGCCTTTGAAAAGCGTGGTCACGAGGTTTATTCGATTGAATGGGATAAACACTTTGAAAACATAGATTGGTACGAGGACATATCTAAAATAACCGCAAAGGATATTCTGGAACGATTTGGAAAGCCAGATGTCATATGGGCAAGCCCAGATTGTACGACATTTTCAGTCGCTGCAATTAGTAAGCACCGAAGAAAAGAAAAAACAGGAAGTCTTACACCGATTACAGAATACGCTAAGTTTTGCGATATGACAGACCAACATGTGCTTGATTTGATCCGAGAACTCAAACCTAAGTACTGGTTTATAGAAAACCCTAGAGGTGGAATGCGAGTTATGTATTGGATGAAAGATTTACCACGATATACGGTTACTTATTGTCAATATGGAGAATCATATATGAAACCTACCGATATATGGACGAATCATCCAAACCCACAGTTTAAACCACCATGCAAGAACGGTGATAAATGCCACGAATCAGCACCAAGAGGTTCTCAAAGAGGAATCCAAAGATTAAAGACCGCAAAAGATAAGGCAAAAATACCAGTTGAACTTTGTGAACACATTGTAGATATATGCGAAAATCCACAAGAAGAAAAGAAAACAGGATATGAACAGTTGACTTTATTTTGAGGTTTGAATATGGCGAAAGAATACATTGAATTAATTAGATGTAAAGATTGTAAACATTTTGACGGTTATTGTTGGTGTCACAAATTCGGACACGGCATCGGAGAAGATGATTACTGTTCCAGAGCAGAAAGAAAAAGGAATCAACAAGGAGATTGAATGGTAAACAATATTTCAAAAGATATAAAAGTAAGCAAAAACGGTGATGAATATTACACGACAAAGAAGTCGGTGGATATGATCGTGCCGTACATAAGCGGGGGGGGGTACAAGAAAATATGGTGTCCTTTCGATACTGCCGAAAGCGAATTTGTAAAAACATTTAAAGCATTAGGCTATGAAGTCGTTTATGGACATATAGACACAGGTCAAGACTTTTTTGATTATACAGAACCGCAAGGCGATATTGTTGTAAGCAATCCGCCATTCTCAAAAAGGGACGCAATATTTCAAAGGCTTTATGAAATGAAAGTACCGTTTGCATTGATAATGAATTTTAATGGACTATTTGATTCAAAGAAAAGAGCGGAAATATTCAGACACAATGAAGTTGAAATCTTAGTTCCTAAAGGAAGAATGAGATTCATACATAAGGATAAAGGAGCGTTAAATGCACCGAATTTCCAAAGCGTATATGTATGTAGCGGTGTACTGGATAAACAGATAACTTTTACAGACTATGAATTTTAAGGAAAAGAAAATGAAACAGTATTGTAGATATTGTGCTTTCTGCTTTGACTTAGGAGATTGGTTTGGGTGTAGTAATCATCCAAAAGGTGAAGAACCATACATGACTAGAAGTCAGACAAACAGAGAAAACAATTGTCCCAATTTTGCTTTATCTGATTTAGGCGACATTGAAAC
>Ga0326511_10002337_pt1 | contig 15461 bp, 10 predicted proteins | sample 0_2496_0518_D_FD_203701 | JGI IMG/M metagenome (GOLD analysis project Ga0326511, IMG submission 203701) | Bovine rumen microbial communities from UC Davis, California, United States - 0_2496_0518 | ecosystem: Host-associated > Mammals > Digestive system > Stomach > Rumen | place: USA...
AACGGTTACCGACTGCTCGACACCGCAGTGAACTATGAGAACGAGGGCACGGTCGGCAAAGCGATTCGCATGGCATCGGTGCCGCGTGACGACATCATCGTCACCTCGAAGCTGCCCGGACGCTTCCACCAATACGACAAGGCCCGCATCTGCATCGAGGAAAGCCTGTGCCGGCTCGGACTCGATTATCTCGACCTGTATCTGATCCACTGGCCCAACCCGTCCCAAGGCCTCTACGTCGAGGCATGGCAGGCTCTTGTCGACGCACAGCGTGACAGATTGATCAGGCATATCGGCGTCAGCAACTTCCTGCCCGGTCACATCGATATGCTGATTCGTGCCACCGCAGTGACCCCCAGCGTCAACCAGATCGAGCTGCACCCCTACTTCCAGCAGACCGAACAGCGCCGATACGACGCCGCACATGGCATCATCTCCCAAGCTTGGAGTCCGCTGGGCCGTGCCAATCAGATGCTGCAGGACGAGACGATCCAGCGCATAGCGCACAAGCATGGCGTGACCGAAGTGCAGACCGTGCTCCGCTGGCATCTGCAGATCGGAGATGTATCGATCCCGAAATCGCTGCACGCGCAACGTCAACGCGAGAACCTGAGCATCACCGGATTCGAACTGGACGAACAGGACATGCACGACATCGCGCTGATGGACAATCCCGAAGGCCGGTGCAAAGCGCTGGACCCGCACTGGCACGAGGAAATGTAGACCCAAGCCAATACCCGTTGAGGCCCGTTCCACAACCGTGAGCACATACTGCACACACGGTTTGCGGAACGGGCCTCAACGCATTTTTCGGCGACCCCGCAGCCGAGCCGCCACCTTACCGCCGTGGCACCGAATCAGCGGTGCGAATTACGGAACGGCGTGCGCTTCGACTTATTGTGCTTGCGGAAGCCCTGCGCGGAACGACGATTGTCGCCGCCGTTGCGCTTCTTATCACTACGGCGCGGCTGCTCGTAACGCGGCTGATCACGACGATTATCGTCATAACGCTGCCGTTCGCCGCCACGCTTGCCCTTCTTGCGCGACGATTGATCGTCGTACTTCGCCTTCTTGGCGTTCATGCGGCGATCATAACGCTTGGCGTCCTCACCACGCAGGTCCTCGACCACGCGGATCGGCTTCTTATGCACACGCTTGCCGCCCTTACGCGGTTCCTCGACAACACGCCCGACCGCATCATAACGACCATTGCGATCGAAGGACTCCCCTCGGCCGCCACGATCCCTACGATCGGCACGCCCCTTGCGGTCATCACGATCCTGATAGCCGCCGCGGCCCCTGCGATCGTTACGGCCATCGCGATCCTGCCAATCGTAACGGTCACGCTTAGTGCGCTTATGATGCTTGCCCTTCTTGCCGAAACCGCGATCATCCGACCATTCGTCATAACCGCCACGCGCACCATACTCGTCGTAGCCGTCGTAATCCCTGTAATCGGACTCATCGAAACGGTCGAAACGCCCGGTCTGCTCCTGCCTCTTCCTGCGCTTCGGAGCGTCGGAACGCCTGCCGCCGGCAGTCTCAGTCTCGCCGCCACGCTTATTGCGCCCCTTGCCCTTCTTCGGCAACGGCTTGGTCTTCTTCTTCAGCGGGGAAAGCTCCCAGCCGTCGATCTTCTCCGCGCGCTCGCCCACCAGCTCCAGCACCTCCGGGGACTTGGCCGTCACGGCAACGGGCTTGACCTTGATACCGGCCTTACGCAGCATGAACCTGGTTTCGCGGCGCTGCTCAGGCAACACAAGCGTAACCACGTCGCCCTGGTTGCCGGCACGCGCGGTACGGCCGGAACGATGCAGGAACGCCTTCGGATCCTCCGGCGGCTCGACCTGCACCACAAGCTCCACGCCACTGACGTCGATGCCGCGTGCAGCCACGTCAGTGGCGGCAAGCACGTTCACCTCGCCGGTTTCAAAGGCCGCGAGATTGCGGTCGCGCTGGTTCTGGTTGAGGTTGCCGTGCAACTGGGCGCACGGGATGCCCTGCTTGGTCAGGCTCTGGGAAAGCTTCTTCGCCTGGAACTTGGTGCGGGTGAACAGGATGCGCTTGCCTGCGCCGGAAGCCAGGGTGCGTACGATCTCGGGCTTATCGCCCTTGGTGATCTCGAACACGTGATGCGTCATCTCATCGACCGGGCTGGTCGCGTCGTCAACGCTGTGCACCTTCGGATCATGCAGGAAGCGTTCCACTACCTTGTCGACGCCATGATCGAGCGTCGCGGAGAACAGCATATGCTGCGCATCGGCCGGAATCTGGCCAAGCAGACGCTCCACGCCGGGCAGGAAGCCCATGTCGGCCATCTCATCGGCCTCATCGAGTACCACACATTCGACGCTGCTCAGCGTAAGCGCGTTCTGACGCAGCAGATCCTCCAAACGGCCCGGGCAGCCGACCACGATTTGCGCACCGGCCTTGAGCTCGGCGATCTGACGGGAATACTTCACACCGCCATACACGGTGGTGGTAGTCATGCCATACGCCTGCGCAAGCGGCAACAGCACCTCGTCGATCTGCTTGGCGAGCTCACGGGTGGGGGCAAGCACCAGAGCGCGAGGACGCGGCAGATTGGTCGCAGCCTTGCCCCCTGCACTGCCGCGGCGATCGGCCTCACGCTCGATGGCGGCGACATCATGCTCGCTGACACCCAGACGTGCCACCAGCGGAATGGAGAAAGCAAGCGTTTTGCCGGAACCCGTGCGTCCACGGCCAAGAATGTCGCGACCCGCAAGAGAGTCGGGAAGAGTGTCCGCCTGGATGGGGAAAGCGGTACGCTTGCCGTCGCTGGCGAGTACATGCGCCAAAGCGCCCGGCACGCCAAGCTCGGTGAAAGTAGGTGCGGCATCGTTCACGATGCTCTGCTCGGAATATTCGGAAGAATTATCGATATTGGGCACAGTGGCCTTTCGTTCAGGTATTGCGCCGTTTGCGCAAACTACCCTACCGTACCCCATGGCGTCCACTTTCGGCACGCTGACGTATGTCGTACCAATAATCCAGTAAACGCAGCCGGATGCGAGCGCCGTCCGGTTTTGGCCACGCCTATCACGTTCTTAGCGCGGCGGCATTCGGTTGGCATCCGTATCTGGTTACGCTCGTCGCCTGTTAGCGTAGGCATTCCCGTTCTTCATCCGTTTTCGGCTACGCTTATCGGAACCTACCGCAGCAACATCAAGATGACGTCCGTATTTGGCCGCGCTTATCGATTACCAACGTAGCCGAGCCATGGCATCATCGGCTTGCCGACGCGCAGACCGGGCGGCACGGCTGACGTCCGAACCAATGAAGTCATATACCGACTCATCGCACGCTACTTGGCTTTGCGCCGTGCCGGAAACTGCACTTCCGAAAGGAGTATCGCGCCGAAAATCACCGCGAACCCGCAGACGGACGGTACGGTGAGCCGTTCCCCGGTGAAGATCACGGCGACCACCATGGCGAAGATGCATTCGGTGCTCAAAATCACCGAGCCTTCAGTAGCCGGCAGATTCTGCACGGCGATGGTCTGGAAAATCTGCGCGATGATGGTCGAGCCAATCACCAGATAGGCAAGGCACAGCACCACATCCAAACGCAGCCACGAGGCCGAAGGCGAACCATCGAACAGTGCGGCGCCGGCACCGAAGAACACCGCGCACCAGGCGAATTCGGCCAGCATCAGCGCCACCGCATCGAATTTCCTGCCCATCATGCCCACGACCACCAGATTGATCGCATAGAACAACGCTCCGATGATCGTCAGCACATCGCCGGAACTCATGCCGATAAGATCCGACCCGCTTGTGCCGCTCAACGAGACCAGACCGATGCCGAACGCACACACGAACGCCGCGGCAATATGCTGCATGCTGGGGCGTTTACGCGTCAGCGCCCAGATGACGAACGGCACCATCACGCAATACGTGTCGGTGAAGAAGCTGTTACGCCCGGGCGACGTGGTCTCCAGCCCCTTGAGCTGCAGCAGAAATCCCATCCAGTAGGTCAGGGCGAGCACGAGACCAGGCACGATATAGCGCTTAAGTCCGATCTTGCGCAAGTGCGGCAGGAACACCAACGCCATGAGAATAACCGATGCGGCCATACGGAAGAACATCATCCACTGGGTCGTCATAACACCCTGCACATGTTTGAGCATGGTGTACCCCGAACCCCATACGGCGGCATTGACGAGCATCATCAGACGGGCGATGGTTCTGGATACGCTTATGCCCTCATGCGTGGAATCATCCCGGCTTCGCACGTCGCCGTCACCCTGCGTCTGCCGTAATGCCTCGCCCATCTGTTCCATTCCTTTCCTCGATCTGCTCCCGCGACGAATACTGTAGCCGCAGCGCACGCGTAACACGCGTATTCGCTTCGGCATGTTGTCTATCGGCATCGAGCATCGCTCGCACTGCCGTGTCGCGCAAACGACCTTGAAGGACGCCCACGGCTAACTATGCGTCGGCACGCGGCCGAAACGGGCACCCCGCACAAATCAGCGACGAAGGATCGGGCTGGCATGTCGTTTCCCCACACGTCGAGCGGGACGTAAGATCCGCCACCTGCAGCAGGCCGCGTTCCTGCGCGCGTGAAATGGCCATGACGATGAAATCGACCGGCAGGTGACGTCGATTGGCAACCTGCCGTATGGACAATCCGGCTTCCACGTCGCAGGCCACGTCCATGACGATATCCCCCGACGAACCGCCACTCCGCTGCGCCCCAGGCCGCTTGTCGGTATGCCGCCAGCCTCTCGCGCCCAGACCATGCCAGGGCATGTCACCACACCAATCGCAACAGTTGGAAGGCTACAACGGCCAGCACGTATGCCACCACAAGGCTCAGGCATACCGATTGCGCGGCCACTTTCGTGCCGTATTGCCGTCGCAGTTCCGCCACCGTCGCCAGACACGGCGTGTACGCGAGCGTGAACAACAGGAATGCTATGGCCGCGGCTTTGCCATGCCCATGCGAGGATTGTTCGAACGAGGCACGCAGTTTCTGGCCGAATGTCCCCTTGTCCGCATTCTGGCCGGATTCATCCGGTTCGTCCGCATGGTAGGACTGCGACATGGAGCCGATCACCACCTCCTTGGCCACGAATCCAGTGATCAGCGCGGCGGAAGCATGCCAGTCGTCGAATCCGGCAGGCGCGAACACGGGGGCGACGGCATCGGCGAGCACACCATATGCGGAATCGTGCACATCGTCCACCTTGGCGAAACCACCTGCATTCGCTGTTGCGGGAATGCCCTGCAACAGCCACAATGCCACAATCATCGAGATAATGATCACACTGGCGCCACGAATGAACTGCCACAAGCGAACCGCCACGGAACGCACCAGCTGCACGGCACGCGGGCACTGGTATGGAGGCAATGCCAGCATCAGCGGCTCCGGTTTGAGCCCGCGGAACATGGTGTGGCGGAGCAGCACGCCGACCAGCAGAATGATCACCACCGACGCGACGTACATGAGGAATACGACAAGGCCGGCCTGCTGCGGAAAGAACGCGTGGGCAAGTACCAGGAACACCGTCAGGCGTGCCGAGCAGGATGCGAACGGAATGAGCATGCCGGTCATCACACGCTGCCGTGAATCGGGCAGAGTGTGTGTGGCAGCCAATGCCGGCAGATTGCAGCCGAAACCGACGACGATGGGCAGGAACGCACGACCGTCCAATCCCAATGCGCGCATGGCACGATCCATGACGAACGCGGCGCGGGCGAGATAGCCTGAATCCTCCAGCATCGACAGCATCAGGAACATGATGCCCATCACCGGAATGAAGGTGAGCACGGTGATGATGCCGTCCAGCACACCGTCCACCAGCAACGAATACGCCCAGCCGCCGGCCGCGGACGGCCCGAACAAGCCGAACAGCCAATCGATGCCATCGGTGCACCATCCGCGCACCGTCACGTCGAACCAGTCCTGCATCGGACCTGCCAGCGTGGTGGTCGCCTGGAACACCGTGTACATGACCGCCAGAAACACCAGAATGCCAAACACCGGATGCAGCAGCACACGATCCACGCGATCGGACAGCGTAGGCTTGTCCGATGCCTTGAGATCAAGCTCTCGAAGCACACGCGCAGCCCAGTCGAATCGTACATCGGCGCGCGATTCGGTCCATTCGCGCATATCGATGACGTCACCTTCGGCAATCCGCAAGCCCTGCGGCAACGGGGTTCCGTCGAAGCCCCCGGCGATAGCACCCGCCAAATGATTCTGCCCTTCGCCGGTGCGCCCGTCGATGGCGATCACCGGCATGCCGTCGAGCAGCTGCGACAAACGCGCCGGTTCGATGCGGCAACCGCTACGCGTGGCAAGATCGTTCATGGTGAGGGCGACCACGGTGGGCAATCCGATCTCAGCCACCATCGACAGCAGGTATAGCGATCGCGACATGGCGGTGGCGTCCAGCACCATGACCACCAGATCGGGAACCGGCATGCCTGCGGCACCGGTCAGGGCATCGACCGCGACCTGTTCGTCCGGACTCATCGGGGAGAGCGAATAGGTGCCCGGCGTATCCACGAACAGCCAGTCTTCGGAGTCGTTCGCGCCGCCATGCCCTTCGTAGTGGTATTGGCCGCATGTGATGGAAACCGTTGTGCCCGGCGCGTTCATCGTGCGGGTCTTTGCGCCCAGCAGCGCATTGAACAATGAGGATTTGCCTACATTCGGATTGCCGACGAATACGACGCGTCTGAGCGAACCGTCCGCACGGGGATGATGGTTCGCCTGCCGTATGGAGGACAGGTTCACGGTGCAATCCGCCGCTTGCTCATCGAATCGTACCGCTGTGGAGGAATGGCCGTCGAACAGCGCCGCGAGTCCCCTACGATGTGCTCCGCAGCCTCCGTCGCATGTCTTGTTGACCCGCCCGGTATGGCCGGATCGTTCCGTGCAGCAGGATTGCCCTGCCGCGCGCGTGTTCCGCCCTGTCTCGTTGATTGTCTTTTCTGATTGGCAGTGGCACTTCTTGCTCATTGGTTGCAGGCTTTCCTATCCGTTGCTTCATCGTTTTCAAACGGCGCTTCCGCCCGGTTGGCCGGGTCTTGCATAGGGCGCACATGGATGGCGCGGGCGGTGTCCCTGTCCAGAGCGATGCGCTCGGAGCCGAAGGCGATGACGCGCCCTCCGAACATACCTTTCTGCGTGACCCTCAGCATTGCCCCGGGAGCCAATCCGATCTCGCACAGTCGGAAACGATGGCGTTCGTCCAGATCGACGCCGGCGATAATCACGGATACGCCACGCGGGCAATCGAGTAACGTCGGATCCAATGCACCGGCGTCACTCCTATCACCAATACTTTCGGTGCTTTCGGCATCATGCTCATGCAAAACAGTCATGGCCTTATCACTATCAGAAAAAATCATGCAATACACGTCTTTTGTAGTGGTCCCTATGGTAACGGAGCATCATCGGCAGCGTACTGTAAATGTCCTGATGCCTTCCTGATCGGCTGCCTTCGCAAGAGCACTCTAAAAGCACTCAAGCGATGGCAACAGCCGCCCGAGACGTGGCAGAAACCGCCATTCCGAGCGCATTCAAAAACGGCTCGTTTCCAACGGTCGGGAAGCTCAAAACCGTTGGAAACAAGCCGTTTCCAGATGGCGGAAACCGCTACTTGGAGACGTTGAACTTGAACTCCACGATGTCGCCGTCCTGCATGACGTAGTCGCGGCCTTCCTGGCGGAGCTTGCCTTCCTCCTTGATGGTCACCATGGAACCATCGGCGGCCACGAAGTCGTCATAGGAGACGATGTCGGCCTTGATGAAGCCCTTTTCGAAGTCGGTGTGGATCACGCCGGCTGCCTGCGGGGCGGTGTAGCCCTTGTGGATCTGCCATGCGCGCACTTCCTTCTCACCAGCGGTGAGGAAGGTGGACAGGCCGAGCGTGTCATAGCCGACGCGTGCCAGCTGATCGAGGCCGGATTCCTCCAGACCGGCGTCGGCGAGCATTTCGCGGGCGTCGTCCTCGTCCAGCTCGGTCAGGTCGGCTTCGAACTGCGCGTTGAGGAAGATGGCCGGAGCCGGAGCGACGGTGGCGGACAGTTTGGTCTTGAGCTCGTCGTTCTGCAGCTCGGAGTCGTCCACGTTGAACACGTAGATGAACGGCTTGGCGCTCATCAGATGCAGGTCGCACACGGAGTCCTTGTCGAAACGGCCTTCACGGGCGGCCTTGTCGAGTGTCTCTCCGGCTTCGAGAATCTCCTTGGCCTGCTTGACGGCATCCATGTATGCCGGTTCGATCTTCTTGCCGCGCAAATCCTTTTCCAGCTTCGGCAGCGCGTTCTCGATGGTCTGCAAATCGGCGAGGATGAGCTCGGTGTTGATGGTGTCGATGTCGTCGGCCGGATCGACCTTGCCGTTGACGTGCACGATGTCGTCGTCTTCGAAGGCGCGCACGACCTCGCAGATCGCATCAGCCTCACGGATGTTGGCAAGGAACTTGTTGCCCAGGCCTTCGCCTTCGGAGGCGCCCTTGACGATGCCTGCAATGTCGACAAAGGTGACGGTGGCGGGCACGATCTTCTCGGTGTGGACGAGCTTGGCCAGCACGGGAAGACGCTTGTCCGGCAGCGGCACGACGCCGGTGTTCGGCTCGATGGTGGCGAACGGGTAGTTTTCCGCAAGCACGTTGTTGCGGGTCAGTGCATTGAACATGGTGGACTTGCCGACGTTCGGCAGTCCGACGATTCCGATAGTAAGAGACATGGTTCCCAACCATACAACCACCGGCCTATGAACCTGTTCGCACCGAGCCGCTGCCGTGTTGTGCCGGCAGGCCAATGATGGCCGTATCCGGCACCGCCCGATCTCGAGCCGGTTCCTTGTCGAATTCCCCTATCCGACCTGCAGAACGCGTCTCATGCCCGATCTGGCGAATGAACGGCACCGGATTCCTTGCTGAACACCGTCACTGTTCGATCGCGTCGACGGCCTTGATGATCGCGCCACGGAACGCGCTCTCCTCCAGCGAGGCGACACCTTTGATGGTGGTGCCGCCAGGCGAGCATACGGCATCCTTCATGGCACCCGGGTGTGTTTCCGTGGCGAGATATAGAGCACCCACACCTTCCACCATCTTCGCAGCCAAACGATATGCCGTGGCACGTTGCAAACCGTATTTCACACCGGCGTCGGCGAGCGCTTCGATGTACATGTCGGTGAAGGCGGGCGCGCATCCGGCCACGCACATGGCGATGCCCATGTGTGCGGAGTCGACACGTTCGATGAGGCTGATCGGCGCGAACAGCTGTTCGAATGTCTCGGTCTGCATCTCGCTAAGCGTGTTGTCGGATTCGGTGACGAGCACGCCTTTGCCTACGGCCATTGGCGTGTTCGGGATGGTGCATTGGATGTGCACGGCGTCGAACTGTTCGCCGAATAGGTAACGGTATTTGTTGAGATCCCAGCCGGCTGCGATGGAGACGACGAATTTGCTGCTTTGGGCGAGCTTGGCGACGATGGGGCCGATTACGTCTTCGATCTGGTAGGGCTTGATGGCGATGACGACCACGTCGGCGGCGTCGGCTACTTCCGCGGCGGTGTGTACGGCTCGGATGCCGAACTTGGCGGCGTTGCGTTCGAGTTTGTCGTAGTGGGCGGCGCAGGCGACGATGTGTTCGCCGTCCAGTACGCCGGCGTCCACCATGCCTTGTGCGATGGCCTGCGCCATGTTGCCGTATCCGATGAATCCGATGGTGTGGTTGTTCATGGGGCTTCCTTCCCTGCTTCCTGTTGCAGGAAGCAATGGTTCGTGTTGCGTCTGCCGGTTCGGCAGCGGGTTGTGTGCTTAAGGGGGTTAGAACAGTTCTTCCAGGTCGCCGCGGTTCAGCGCTTCCGTGTAGAGGTGTTTGAACACCGTGCTGCCGTGTAGTCCGTCGTGTTCGAATTCGTTGGTGGTCCAGTAGTGCGAGTTGCCCACGCGCGAGAGGGTGTCGAGTTGCAGCCCGGAGTCGACGTACATGTCGTCGAAGTATACGGCGGCCTGCAGTGGCACCTCGTTGCGTGCCAGCTGGTCCGCGTCGTAGATCGTGCCGAAATGCGTGCTTTCCATCAGCACGTCCATGGCCGGCTTGAAGGGGCGGAGTGCCGCCTCCTGTTCGAACATCCATGGGAACATCGCTTCGCCGGTGAAGTTGAGCGGACGCTCCCCCGCATCGAATTCCGGATGCTCGTCACGTACACGCTGCGCGGCCCAACGAATAGGCGTCTCCAGTTCGCCGTTGGCGTAGATGAACTCCTGTAGCGGCCAGTACAGCGGGCGGGAGGCGGTGGCGTCCATGACCTTGGCGAGGAATTCGTCGGAGAGCTCGGAATCGGCGGATGCGGAGCCGTCGTCGTCAAGGAAGGCGTCGTCAAGAATCCAGTGGACGCGTTCGAAGCTTGGTTTCATGCCGAAATCGGAGCCGAGCATCTGGAAGCGTTCGACGGTGAGCGGATCACCGTTGGGCAGGCTCACGGGTTCGGCGGCGAGCCTGTCGGCGATGATGGCCGCACGCTCGACGTCCTGTGGGTAGCGTTTGTAGAATTGCGCGGTTTTGCGGGCCATGCGCGGGAAGGTGTGGCGGTATACGTCGGTGGCGTCGGCGGGGACGTGCGGGATGCCGCCGGTGGTGAAGCCGGCGGTCACGCCGCCCGGGAACAGCGAAAGATACGTCAACGTCAGGAATCCGCCATAGCTTTGACCAAGCGTGACCCAACGTGCGCCCCCGAATTCGGTGCGACGCAGATGTTCGAAGTCGCGCACGATGGAGTCCGCGAGGAAATGCTTAAGATATGCGGCGCCTTGCGTGCCGTCCATACGGTTCATGATGTGGGTGTCGACGCGGGAGGAACGCCCGGTGCCGCGCTGATCCGGCAGCACCACACGGAAATGCTTGATGGCCTCTTCAATCCACCCGTCAGAACTTGGGCTGAGCGGACGCGGGCCGGAACCGCCAGGACCGCCCTGCAAAAACACGAGCAGCGGCAGATCATCATGCACATGTTCGGGAGCGGTGACCACACGGTAGAACAGGCTGATCGATTCGCCATCGAACCCATGACCGGGCTCATGACCGGTCCAATCCAATGGCACCTTGATGGAACGATCCTCAATATGCAATCCGGGCACGTAGTATTCGCTCAGCAATGTCATGCGTTCACCTTTCCCTTGGCTTCATCGGCATGTTCAATACGATTGGTAACGTCCATCTCACCCACATGCGGAAACAACCTTACCTCACAAAAGCGGCTTTATCTTACCGCTATTTCATTCCTACGCATGATGGCGTCACCGCACATCTGACGCTAGGGTTGAACGCATGTCGAATCTCAAGCAGCGTCTCTTGTCGTGGATGCACGGCCATGTTTTCGCAGGCGATCTCATCATCACGATTGTTGTGGGGTTTCTGTTGTTCGGCGTGACCGGCAGCGTCACCTACAATCCGGGATTGCTGTTCGATCTCAGCCCTTCCGCGCAAATGGCATGGGAGATGGTGATGCTTGTTCCGCTGCTGATTCGTCGATGGCGGCCGCAGACCGGCGCATTGCTCTGCGTGGCATTAACCTTGGCGCATCTCATATTCGGCCCATGCCTGCTGGGTGCCGACATTCTGGCATTGTTCATGCTGTATTCGGTGATCGTCTACGGCAATCCCAAAAACACGAAAGCCTTCATTGTTCTGGCGTTGGCCATCGGTCTTCTGGCTTCGGCGCTGATAGCATGGACCATGACCAATGGACCGCTGCTCACCGGAGGCAAAGTGCATACATGGAGCAGCTGGAATAGCTCAAATCCGAATGACACTATGGTCACGGAAGACATCATCGGTTCCATTTACACGGGAACATCCATGCCGAAAGTCGCCGGCATGGTAGCGCAATACATGCTGACACTAACGCCGATTGAAGTATGCATTATTTCTACCATTGTTATGTCGTTCTGGCATCGTGCGCGCATGGCAACCGTTCGCATGATGCGGGAACGCAATGAGGCAATCGCCGCGCGAGATCAGGATGAGCGTGATATCGCGGCGTTGGCGGAACGTGCACGTATCGCACGCGACATGCACGATGTGGTGGCACACACCTTGTCGATCATCATCGTGCAGTCTGATGGTGGCCGCTATGCGGGTACGCATGATCCTGCAGTAGCCCGAAACACCATGGAGACGATTCGGCATGAATCGGAACGCGCATTGCATGACATGCAACGTCTTCTGGGAGTGTTTGGGGGCTCACCGCACGCCGATTATAACGATATCGACAATCTTGTGGAACAAGCGCGAAACGTCTCCCCCGACATTCGAATACGACGGAGTCTCACCGGCACCGTCAGTCCTGAACAACTCGGCGGACCAGCTTCGGCGGCTTCCTATCATATGGTCCAGGAAGCGCTGACGAATATCCGCAAGTATGCGGGGCCGCATGTCGATGTGTATATCAAGGAATCATGGAACAACGGTTTGCTCACTTTGACCGTCACTGACAATGGTCGCGGAGCCGCGGCCAGTATCGACGGACATACTCCAGGCTATGGCCTGTTGGGCATGAGGGAACGTATCGAATCGGCCGGAGGCTCATTGCAGGCCGGCCCTCGACTTGGCGGAGGCTTCGAGGTCACGGCCATACTGCCCTACGGCGGCAAGGAACCAGCGATAGATGGAACCGGCAAACGGCATGTATCGGAACAGCAATCCGAATCACATGCAACTGCCACATCCAACAAGGCGGACCTATCAGACGTGGCAATCACACGCAACACAGCCGTCAGCATATCGGCACGAATACCAAATCAGCCATCGGAGCAAACGCAGGAAACCACACAATCGGCCGGTCGCAATCATCGTTCGAACGCTTTGCAACATCTGCGCATCACCGCGCCCAACCTGCATGATTTGCTCAAATCATTGAAACTGGAATCCGTGGAACTTGCAAATACATCCAATGCGCACAGTTCGAATTGGGTGGAACGTGTTTCCGCGTGGACGCAGCATCATTATGTGCTCATGGATACCGTTGGTGCCGTGGTAGCGGTCATGCTGCTGAATCTCATGTCGATTACGTTCTTTTTTGATAGTTCATCTCATGCGCAGCTCTCTCATACGATCGCCGTATGCTGCTTGCTGGCACTGGCTCTTCGCCGCAGGTTCCCCGAGACTTGCGCGCTTATTGTGTTCGTATTGTCGGTTACGCAATTGGTGTTTCTGGGATCGATTGAGGTCGGGCACATCGTAGCGTCGTTGTGCGCACTGTATTCAGCCGTATTGTATGGGCGTGAACACGCATGGCGTTGGACCGGTCTTGCCGCTGTCACCTGTTCAGCTCTGATGGGCTTGAAAATCGCAGCTGACCAACATGGATACACTACCCTGTTCGATGCCATCGCCGCTTCCGTGGGCTTGACAAAACCGGTTTCAGCCACGGCAAGTAGTGGTGCAGCGCTCTTTACCGGCATTATGTATACGGTTGCAGTGTTGATGCTGTGCGCCGGCATCATGGCGTGGGCGCGGTGGACGCGGTCCAGTGATTCCAACGCACTGGTGTTGCAGGCGCGAGAGGAAGCGCTGATGGCCGAGCAGGAGAAGCAACGCATTCTCGCGGCAAATATGGAACGCGACCGTATCAGTGCCAATATTCAGGCTGAGGTCACTGCCACATTGAACAGTGTAATCAATCAAGCCGTCGATGGCATTCGCATGTTGGATAATGCCGAGGCTCAAGGCAAGGAGCCGACCGCCGACGAGATTTCCTCGGCGTTCAAGGCAATCGGCGAGCAGGGGCGAGCCGCGCTCAAACGTATGCGCGAACTGCTTGGCATGCTGCGCGAAACCGGTTTCAGCGATAGCTCCCACGCCAACGGCTCGAATGAACTGCAATTGCGGCCGGTCGCATCGTTGGATGAACAGTTGCAGCACATGCCCCGATAACCAATTCAGGGTTTTTCAGGGAGATTTAAGGGTTTATTTCGCGCTGTGAGCGGAACATGCCGATAAGGTGGAGAGTATGAGTGAAGAACAGAAGATTCATGTGGTCATTGCCGATGACCAAGAATTGGTACGTACCGGTTTTGCCATGGTGATCGGCTCCCAACCCGATATGGCAGTCGCGGCACAGGCTCGCGATGGTGCGGAAGCCTTGGCGTTGGCGGAAACACTACATCCTGATGTGGTGTTGATGGATGTGCGTATGCCAGGCATGGATGGTATTGAAGCGACTCGGCAGATCAGCGCGTTGCAGCATCGGTTCGCTGCCGATGGCACGAAATCAGAAGTCGCCCGTACCAAGGTGATTATTTTGACGACATTCGATTTGGATGAATATGTGATGGCGGCGATCAATGCCGGAGCTTCGGGGTTCCTGCTGAAGGATACGGAACCGGAAACGTTGTTGAATTCGATTCGCACGGTTTTTCAAGGTAATGCGATTATCGCACCGTCCGCCACGAAACGCCTTATCGAGAAAATGATGGAAGGCGATTTCATGGCTGCGAATGTTGGTGCACATGGAAATTCCACTGCTTCTTCCACTTCTGATTCGACGTACACCGATCCGGAATTAGATGAACTGACCGATCGCGAGCGCGAAGTGCTTATTGAGATCGCGCATGGATTGTCGAATCAGGAGATTGCCGACAAGCTTTTCATCAGCCTGACGACGGTGAAAACGCATGTGGCGCATATTCTGTCGAAAATCAATGCGCGAGACCGCGTCCAAGCCGTCGTGTTCGCCTATGAAAACCATCTCGTATAAAACCTTCATAAAAAACGCATTCAGGCAACAAAAATGCTCCTTCTTCCGAAGGAGCATTTTTATTTAGTGATCTAGGCTTCCGCGAGCGCCTCAACCGGCGGCACCTTGGCCGCGCGGCGGGCGGGCGCGACACTGGCCAGCAATGCTGCCACAGCCGCCACGGCAAGCACAATGCCGTTGATTCCCCATTCAAACGGGAACACCACGGTGCCGTACAGACTGAACACCACGTATGCGCCCAGCCAGCCGAACAATGTGCCAAGTAGAATGCCGGCAAGGCCGGATACCACGGAGATGAGCAGCGCTTCGATGGCGAGTGACGCCCGCAGCTGGCCGCGGGTCATGCCGATGGCTCGCAGGGTGGCCGATTCGCGGGTGCGTTCGATCACCGATAGGGACAGTGTGTTGGCCACGCCGATCAAGGCGACCAGTACCGCCACGGCGATCAGTCCCACCATAAGCATCATCATGGAGTCGATCATCTGCGCCCAGGTGATGCGTTCGGCGATCGGTCCGTTCACTGTCGCATCAGTGCTCTTTTCCAATGCGGCCTGCATGTCGTTGTAGATGCCGTCGACGGAAACTCCCGACTTGTCAGTATCTGCTTTGACCAGCAACACATGGGTGGCGGCATCAAGGTCACCATTGGTGAAATGACTTTCATCCACGAATCCGACAGCTTCATACTGTGCGGATACGCGACGGTAGTC
>Ga0326511_10002338_pt1 | contig 15456 bp, 10 predicted proteins | sample 0_2496_0518_D_FD_203701 | JGI IMG/M metagenome (GOLD analysis project Ga0326511, IMG submission 203701) | Bovine rumen microbial communities from UC Davis, California, United States - 0_2496_0518 | ecosystem: Host-associated > Mammals > Digestive system > Stomach > Rumen | place: USA...
CGTGAATCCGAAGGCCATGATTTCTTCCGCATCGGCGGCATGGATATCAGCAAGGACGGGCGTTGGATGCTGTACGGCGTGGACGTCGAAGGCGACGAACGCTATGATTTCCGCATCCGAGACCTGGTCACCGGCGAGGAACTGCCGGAAGTGTTCGAAGGTATTTCGGGGGCGTGCTTCACGCCCGACGCGCATTGGGTGTTCTACACCGTGCTCGACGACGCTTGGCGGCCATGCGCGGTGTTCCGCCATCGCGTGGGCACGCCGGTCGAATCCGACGTCGAAGTGTTCCGCGAGCATGACGAACGCTTCTGGGCGGGCGTCGGGATGTCCTTCGACGAGCGCAGCATCGTCATCGGCACCGGATCGAAAACCTCCACGGAGGTGCTTATGCTTCCGGTCGACGACCCGGAAGGCGAATTCCAGGCGTTCATCCCGCGCGAAGACGACGTGGAATACGATGTGAGCTTCGCCTGCTTCGAAGGCGCCGGCGAGAACGGCTCCGATATTCCGGTCGCGGTGGTGTACCACAACGCGTTGAACCCGAATTTCGAAATCGACGTCATCGACATGCACGGGCATGAACCGCCGTACCGCTTGGGCGAGGGCGTGTGCGTGGCCGCAGGCTCACCCTACGGGTGCGAGCAGGGTGATGAGGTCGAGCCGGGCGCTTCGGCCAAACCCATCGGAGCCGCCTATTCGAATCCCGGCAATCCGGCGATCCTGCAGGGGGCGCATGGTCTGGGCATCGAAGGCATCGCCATCCACCGTAATTTCGTGACGATGTCGTACCGCGCGGAAAGCCTGCCGCATCTTGCGGTGATGACCAAGCGGGATGCCGCGGAGGACTTCCTCGCCCGTCGCCCGTGGCGGTTCACCGAACTCGTTCCTCCCGCGCTCGAGGACGATTGGGACGTGGACGAATCCGTGGATGAGGTGAACGAGGAACGTGCCGCGGTCTGGCATGCCGTGGGCGGCATGGAGGACGATACCGCAGGTCCCCATGCGGTGCGCGACGCCTCCGAGACGATTGACGATTTCGTGCGCGCCCAAGGCAATGGCAGCGCGGTGCACGGCGCATCCCGCAAGGCGATGACCTCGTCGGACGGCGCGACCGCCGACGCGATGTCTGGCGAGACGCGAAGGCTGTACTCCATCGGCGCGGGCGGCAACCCCTCATATGACACGCCGCGTATGCGCTACTCCTTCTCCAGCTACACCAGACCGGGCGAACTGCATGACGTGGACCCCGCCACCGGCGAGGATCGCCTGCTCAAGCGTGCCACGGTGCTCGGCGACTTCAATCCGCGTGATTACATGGAACGCCGCGTGTGGATCATGGCCCGCGACGGCGAGCGCATCCCCGTGTCGTTGGTGTGGCGCAGGGATGTGCCGACCTGCGATTCCGCGATGTTCGTCACCGGGTATGGCGCCTACGAGATCAGTTCCGATCCCGGTTTCTCCGTGGCGCGCATCAGTCTGCTCGACCGTGGCGTGCTGTACGCCGTGCCGCATATCCGTGGCGGTGGTGAAATGGGCCGTGCATGGTATGAGCAGGGCAGAAGATTGAACAAGAGACATACGTTCGAGGATTTCGTCGACGCGACCGCGGCCTTGCAGGATGCGGGGTTGGCGAATCCTTCGCGCACGGTGGCCGATGGCGGTTCCGCTGGTGGCCTGTTGATGGGCGCGGTGGCGAATCTTGCGCCGGAACGGTTCGCGGGCATTGAGGCCGATGTGCCGTTCGTGGACGCGTTGACGTCGATCCTCGATCCGTCGTTGCCGCTGACCGTCACCGAATGGGATGAGTGGGGCGATCCGTTGCATGACGCCGAGGTGTACCGGTACATGAAGTCGTATACGCCGTATGAGAACGCGCCGGAGCTTGCGGACGATCCCCGCGTGGAGGTTTTCCCGAGGATTTTCATCACCACGTCGATGAACGACACCCGCGTGCTGTACGTGGAACCGTTGAAATGGCTCGCCCGCCTGCAGGGCGCGGGCGTCGACGCCATCGCCAAGATCGAGGTGGAGGCCGGGCATGGCGGTATTTCCGGCCGGTACAAGCAGTGGATGGAACTCGCCTACGAGAACGCCTGGTGCCTTGGTGTGATGGGTATCGCGCACTGATCCGGGAGCGTCTTCGCATGTCCACGAATTGAACGGCTTCGGGAGCGGCGGCAACGGGGTGTGTAACGTCTCAGGCATGAGTGAAAACACCACATCGAAGAAGTACAAAATCGCCGTCATCCCCGGCGACGGCATTGGCAAGGAAGTCACCCCGTGGGCGCAGAAGGCGCTCGAGAAGGCCGCCGAAGGCGTGGCCGAGTTCGAGTACGAGAAGTTCGATCTCGGTGCCGAGCGCTACCTGCGTGACGGCGCCATCCTGCCCGAAGACGAGGAGGAGCGCATCAAGAAGACCGACGCCATCCTGCTGGGTGCCGTCGGCGATCCGCGCATCAAGGCCGGCATTCTGGAACGCGGCCTGCTGCTCAAGCTGCGTTTCGATCTGGACCAGTACGTCAACCTGCGTCCGTCCAAGCTGTACAAGGGCGTCACCTCGCCGCTCGCCAACCCCGGTGACATTGACTTCGTGGTCGTGCGCGAAGGCACCGAAGGCCTGTACTGCGGTGCCGGCGGTGCGGTCCGTCGCAACACCCCGAACGAGGTGGCCACCGAGGTTTCCATCAATACCGCCTATGGCGTCGAACGCGTGGTGCGTTACGCGTTCCAGCTCGCCATGAAGCGCAGGAAGCATGTCACCCTGGTGCATAAGAAGAACGTGCTGGTCAACGCTGGCGATATGTGGCAGCGCATCGTCGACAAGGTGGCCGAGGAATACCCTGAGGTCACGCACGACTACCTGCATATCGACGCGACCACCATCTTCCTGGTGTCCAACCCGTCCCGTTTCGACGTGATTCTGACCGACAACCTCTTCGGCGACATCCTCACCGATGAGGCTGGTGCCGTGGTCGGCGGCGTCGGCTACTCCGCTTCCGGCTGCATCAACGCCTCCGACGAGTATCCGTCCATGTTCGAGCCGATCCACGGTTCCGCCCCGGACATCGCCGGCCAGAATAAGGCCAACCCGACCGCGGCGATCCTGTCCGCGGCCATGCTGCTTGAACATCTCGGCTTCGACGAGGCCGCCGCGAAGATCCATGCGGCGGTGGAGGCCGATATCGAGGAGCTTGGTTCGACCACGCGTTCCACCGATGAGGTCGGCCGTGACATCCTCGCCCGCATGTGACGCATAACGCGGCATAACGCGGTAACGCCTAGGCCCGCTTCGATTCCGCATACGGCGGAACGGGGCGGGCTCTCGCGTATTGCGGCCGTCGCACGTATGCGGAGGGCGGCGTGATGCGGTGAACGGGCTGATGCTATAGTCGTGGCATGAGTGATTTCAACGATCCAGGCAATCCCAACAATCAATTCTTCAACGGCGGCAATGGCGAGCCGTTCCAAGCCAACGGGCAACAGTTCCAGCAGAATCCGTACCAGCAGAATCCGTACCAGCCGTATCAGCATGACGGTCAACAGTATGACGGTCAACAGTACAGTCAGCCGTACGGGCAGCAGACGGGCTGTAGACAGGCCCAGCCCCAGGCCCAATCCCAGCCCCAGACTCAGGCCCAACCCCAGCAGAATCAACAGCAGCCGTACGACTGGCAGCAGACCGCCAACGGCCAGCCGCAATACGCGCAGTATCCGCAGTATCAGCAGCCATACCAGCAACCGAACCAGCAGCCGAACCAGACGGCATACGGTCAGGCATATGGCCAGCAGCCCGGCCAGCAGGCATACGACCAGTACGCGTACCGTCAGATGCCGAACCCCCAGCCCGCGCCCCAAGTCGTATACGCGCCCGAACAGAAGTCCAAGCTCGCGGCCGGCCTCTTGGGTATTTTCCTCGGTTCCCTCGGCGTGCACAACTTCTACCTCGGCAACACCGGCAAGGCGGTGGCCCAGCTGTTGCTGACCGTGCTCGGTTGTTTGGTGTTCATCGGCCCCGCCATTGCGGGAATCTGGGGTCTGATCGAAGGCATCCTGATCCTGTGCTCCAGCTACGGAAGCCCTTGGCATAAGGACGGCAACGGCAACGAGCTCAGGGATTGACATGCCGTTGGGGAATCGATGCGTTGAATATCATGCGAGGTGAATGCAAAATCTCCGGCGGCAAACTCGTCGGGGTTTCCGTCGTGCGCGGCGGCGAAGGTTTTTGGCAGTGCCATCTGGACGGCGATTTCTTCATCGACGGCGATGATACGGAAGTGCGGACGGTTCTGGACAGGGCCGAACGGGTCTTGGAACGGTTCGTTCCCGACGCCTTCGCGCTCGCCGCAGTTCCGCCGGTGACCGGCCAGGGCGGCGTTATGGGCGATACCCTGGAATCGGTTGGAACGGGCGACAGGCAAGCATGCGTGAAACATCATGTGGAGCATGCGATACGTGATGTGCTGGACGGTCATCCGAACGTGCGGATGCTCGGATCCGACGCCCAAGCCATAGCCGCCGCGTTCATGCGGGCGTTCACGCATGCCGGCACGGAATCGACACGAACCACGGCTTCCCGGAACGATGGTCCGGAACGACGGCTGGCCACACGTGCCAAAGCCGATGGCGCAACTGGAAACGGCAACGCGGGGGAGCGGGACACGCAATGGCATGAGCGCTGGCTCCGGCTTGCCCCCGATGTGGTGCTCGATACGCCTCGCGACCCGCAGGAACAGATGGACACCGACGTGCGGTGGGCCCGTGACGTGGCCGAAGGACTGCGCGAGCCGACCATGCGATTCTGGCAATGGTCGGCGCCCTGCGTGGTGATCGGACGATTCCAGTCGTTGCGCGACGAAGTGCATGAGGACGTGGCCCGCGAGGAGGGACTGCAGGTCGTGCGCCGTTCCACGGGCGGCGGTGCCATGTTCATCGAACCCGGCAACACCATCACCTACTCGCTGTATGCACCGGCTGATTTCGACACGGGCATCGACATCGCGCGCTCCTACCGCCTGTGCGACGCATGGCTCATCCACGCGCTGCGGGGACTCGGACTCGACGTGCGATTCTCCGGCCTCAACGACATCGCTTCGCAATACGGCAAAATCGGCGGCGCGGCGCAACGCAGGTTCCCCGCACCGCGCGGCAGCGCCGATACCGGGGGCGGCGGCGCGATCCTCCACCACGTGACCCTCGCCTACGACATCGACGCCGAGAAGATGGGCCGCGTGCTGAACGTCTCCAAGGAGAAAATGCGTGACAAGGCGGTGCGATCGGCGGTGAAACGCGTCGACCCGCTGAAACGGCAGACCGGCATGGGGCGTGACGAACTCGTCGACTATCTCATGCGCTCGCTGAGGGCATACACGCGGTAACGGCATCCGGGCATGGTGCCCTCACGCACGGGGGCACCCGTCCGAAGAAGACGATGCCGGAATCGCGTTAGAATATGACGGATGGTTGCGGAACCGACCGACCAAAGGCGGTTCAAGGAAGGGGTGCGAGGTGTCGGACAAGCCGAACGCGATGCCGGAGCAGGAGAACATCCTGTTCCGCACCGCCCTATTCGAACAGGTGACTCCGGAACAGGCTGAGGGGCTGATCGAGCATCTCAACCGGGGAACGTACGACAAGGGCGACGTTATCTTCCAACAGGGCGCCACCGATCACCGCATGTATTTCCTGGAATCGGGAAGGGTCAAGCTGATCCGCGAATCCGCCGACCACCGCGTGCAGCTGCTGTCCATCCACGCGCCGGGGGAGATGCTCGGCGAGATTCCGGTATTCGATCCGAAAGGCGGGCCCAGAACCGCTTCGGCGTTGGCCATGCACGACGGCACGCGGGTGGTCTGGCTGGAACGGGAAGTGCTGTTCCATTGGCTCGACGAACATCCCAAGGTGGCGGTGGACATGCTGCAGGTGCTGGCGGGGAGAATGCGCGACAACAATGAGCGCATTTCCGATCTGGTGTTCATGGACGTTCCCGCACGCCTGGCGAAAACGCTGATCAATCTCGCATCCCGTTTCGGCGAACCGGTCGAAGCTGGGCTGAAAGTGCCGCACGACCTGACCCAGGAGGAGATGGCGCAGCTGGTCGGGTCGAGCCGTGAGACCGTGAACAAGGCGCTCATGGATTTCGCGAACCGTGGTTGGATCGCGCGCGACGGCCGGTCCATCATCATCTACCAGCCGGGCATGCTGATCCGGCGCTCGCGAAGATAGGAAGATAGGCATGGGCTGCACGGGAACGACCGTTGCGAAACGACCGTTGCGAAACGGTCGTTACGGAAGCGCGGAACATGCCTTCCGCAAGGCAGCTGAACACCGGTTGCGCGTCGTCTGAATGAACGCTGAACGTTGGAATACCGGCATTATGGGGCAAATATGTAAGTTGCGTGCACGTTCCGTGCAGGCGTTCCGCATTTGAACCTGCGGCGGTGGGAGAGGTACAGTCGCCCCTATAGTATGGGCACCATGCCGAAAAAGAACTCCCTGACACTTCGTCGCGTGCTTTCATTGCTGTTGACCTACGTCATGCTATGCGTGGGCGGCGGTGTGATCGTGGCCGCGCTGTTCGCGCCGGGCGTATTCCTGACGAACGAGACCGCCAAAGCCGTGGTACCTTCCCTGAAAGTCGAAGGCGTTGATTTTGATGTGACGTCGCTGCCCCAGAAGTCCGTGATGTACGCTTCGGATGGCACGACGAAAATAGCCGAATTCTATGCGGACAACCGTACCGTCGTCCCGTTGAAGAAGATCTCCAAGCCGATGCGCCAGGCCGTGGTCGCCCGTGAGGACCGTCGTTTCTTCCAGCATCATGGCGTCGACGTCCAAGGCGTGATGCGTGCCTTCGTCCAGACCTTCGTGAAGAAGGGCAGCATGCAGGGCGGTTCGTCGCTGACCCAGCAGTATGTGAAGAACGTGCTGTCCATGCAGGCCAGGGAAAGCGGCGACTCCATCGCCCAATACCATGCCTCCGAACAGACCATCGCGCGTAAGGTGCGCGAGATGCTCATCGCCGTGCAGATGGAAAAGAAGTACACCAAGTACGAGATCCTGCAGGGCTATCTGAACATCGCCCAGTTCGGAAACCATAACCTGTACGGCGTGGAAAGCGCCGCGAAACGCTATTTCAACACCACCGCCGCGAAGCTGAACATCGAGCAGGCCGCCACCATCGCCGCCATCACGAAGAACCCGGCGAGGTACGATCCCTCCGAGGAAGGCAATCTGAAGGAAGCGCAGAACCAGCGTGACATCGTGCTCGACCTGATGCTGCAGGAGGGGTATATCTCCCAGAAGCAGCATGATGAGGCCCAGAGCGTTCCGCTCAAGGACATGCTCGACATTCAGGATGTCAGCTCCGGCTGCCAGGTGGCCGGTGACGCCGCGTTCTTCTGCGACTATGTGACCCGTCAGATCCTGAAGAACAAGGAGTTCGGCGATACCGAAGCGGAACGCAGCAAGCTGCTGAGCGAAGGCGGTCTGACCATCGTCACCACGATGGACGTGCATGCGAACGCGGCCGCCATGAATGCCGCGCGTGAGACCATCCCGCCGGACGATCCCTCCGGTTTCGAAGTCGCGATCGCCGCGGTCAGGCCGGGCACCGGCGAGATTCTCGCCTTCGGCCTGAACCGAACCTATGACGCCACCGATTTGGCCAAGACGGATTCCACGCGAACCGCGGTGAATTACGCCGTCGACGAGGCCGACGGCGGCGGCTGGGGCTTCCAGGTGGGTTCGACATGGAAGCCGATCAATCTGGTCGCATGGATGCAGAAGGGCAAGCCCATCAACCAGGTGCTGCGGACGTCCACGGTATACAACGTCGCCAACTTCAGCTGCAACGGGTACGGCTTCGCCGGCAGCTGGTCGGTGCAGAACTCCGGCGGCGGCACCGTGGCCAACGAAAGCCCGCTGCAAGGTCTGGTCATGTCCCACAACACCACCCAAGGCGCCATGGCGCAGCAGATCGGCCTGTGCTCCATCGCGGACGCGGCCAAGTCCATGGGCTACCACAACTCCATCCAGGGCAAGGAGGACGTGTATGATTCGAACTCCTTCCAGGCTCCTATGACCATCGGCGCCGTGCAGGCCTCGCCGCTGACCATGGCGAACGTGTACGCCACCATCGCCGCGAACGGCACAGAATGCACCCCGATCGCCATCACCAAGATGACCGATCAGCGCGGCAAGTCCTATAAGGTGCCGTCCGCGAACTGCCATCAGGCCATCGACCCGCAGATCGCCCAGACGACCGCATACGCGATCAACCAGGGTGTGACGACGCCGGGTGGCAACGCGACCGACGCCCAGTTGGCGAACGATCGCAAGACCTTCGCCAAGACCGGTACCAACGAGGACACGTACATGCTGACGGCCGGTTTCGTTCCGCAGGTTTCGGCCTTCGTGGCCGTAGGCAACGCGGAAAGCCCGCAGTCGTTCAACTACAAGACCATCAATGGCGTGACCCGTCCCACATGGTACGGCATGTACATCGCCGAGCCGGCGTGGAAGAAGTTCATGCAGACCTATCTGGACGCCGCGAAGATCCCCATCGACAACAATGACGGCAACGCGGACCCGAAGTATCTGACGGGTACCGGGTCGAAGACCGGTTCGAGCAGCGTATCGAGCGGTGGCGTGATCTACAACCGAAGCACCACCACGAACAACGGTACGACCACGAACAACGGCACCACCAATAATGGCGCCGCCGACGGTACGACCACGAACAATGGCGGTACCACGGATAATAACGCCGCGAACAACAACGCCAACACCGGAAACTGATTCCGGGAAAACCGGCACACCGGCAAGGGTTTCGCCCGCCATGCACATCGCATGACGGGCGAAACCTGTATAAAGGCCATTACGATACAATGAATGCGGACCATCGCACGGCAGCAAGGAGGGCGCATGGCAGAGGAACTGGATTTCGATTTTCGTGGATTCGGCAACACCGGTGTTCGCAAGGATTCCGCGGAGCAGGGAGACGCTTCGGTGAAGCCCGGCAAGAACGACAAGGACACCAAGACCGATAAGCCCGGCAAGCGCAAGGGCGATAAGGACAAACATCACAAGAACGGCAAGGATAAGGACCGCAAGGCCAAAGGCGGCGGCAAAAACGGCAAGCGCGGCGATCATGCCGGCGTGCCGGCGCTGTTCGAGCCGATGACGCTGCGCGGACTGACCGTCCGCAACCGCATCTGGCTGCCCCCGATGGACACCTATTCCGCGTTCGAATGTGACGGCAAGCCCACGCAGTTCCACTACCAGCACTACGTCTCCCGCGCCTTGGGCGGATTCGGCATGGTCATTGTCGAAGCCACCGCGGTGTGCCCGGAAGGGCGTATTTCTCCGCATGACGTCGGCCTGTGGGAGGACGGTCAGATCGACTCCTGGCGTTGGATCGCCGAAGGCATCAAGGAAGCCGGAGCGACGGCCGCCATCCAGCTCAACCATGCCGGTCGCAAGGGATCCACGGGTTGCTTCGGGCTTGGATATATCGCCACCACCGTGCCCGAGGAGGCCGGCGGATGGCCCACGGTCGCTCCGAGCGAAGTCGCCTACGGGCGTTACGCCACGCCTCGCGCGTTGAGCGTGGATGAGATCCACGGCATCACCTGGGCGTTCGCGGCGGCCGCACGCCGTGCCGTGGAAGCCGGATTCCAGGCCATCGAGATCCACGCCGCGCACGGCTATCTGATCTCGCAGTTCCTCGATCCGCTGAGCAATGTGCGTGAGGACGAGTACGGCGGCAACTTCGAAGGCCGCATCCGTTTCCTGGTGGAGACGGTGGACGCGGTCCGCAGCATGATTCCGGATGACATGCCGCTGCTGGTACGAGTCTCCGCCACCGATTGGGCCGCGGGCGGCTGGGATCTCGACCAGACCGTGGCGCTGGCGAAGGTGTTGAAGGAGCACAACGTCGATCTGGTGGATGTTTCCACCGGCGGCATCGTCTCCGGCGTTTCCGTGCCGGTCAAGCCGAAATACCAAGTGCCGTTCGCGCAGCAGGTACGCTCCCGTGCCGATGTTCCCGTCACCGCGGTCGGTCTCATCACCAAGCCCAAGCAAGCGGAGCGTATCCTTGAGAAAGGCGAGGCGGACGCCGTGGAGATCGGACGCGCCGCGCTGCGCGACCCCTATTGGCCGCTGCGTGCCGCGTATAAGCTCGGTGTGCCGAAGACCGAAGCCCCGTACCCGTCGCAGTATGTGCGCGGGGCCTACGGAACCGGCGTGCGCTGACCGAACGACGTGCACTGACGTGTGCCATTGCATTGCGAAAGGACGACTATGAGCTACGTTTCCGAAAGCTTCTGGCATGATGCCGTGAACAAGGCCACCACGGACCTGTTCACCTTCGGCTACAAGAACATCATCAAACCGAATTTCGTGTTCAACGTGCCACCGGACCAGGCACATGACAATATGATCACGTTCTGCAAGGTCGCCAAGCGCATGCCACCGCTGATGTGGGCGTGCCGCGAGATGCTCAACTACACCGACCCGGTGCTGGAGACCGAAGTCATGGGCGTGAAGTTCGCCAACCCGTTCGGCCTGTCCGCCGGTTTGGACAAGAACTGCGAGATGCCGGTGCTGATGGACAATGTGGGTTTCGGTTTCGAGACGGTGGGTTCCACCACGTCCCGCCCGTGCCAGGGCAATCCGAAGCCGTGGTTCCACAGGCTTCCGGAATACGATTCGATGATGGTGCACGTCGGCTTGGCCAATATGGGTTCGGACAAGGTGATCGACCGCGCCGAGCAGGCGTGGACGAACGCGCGTGACATGCAGGTCTCCGTGTCGATCGCCCGCACCAACGACGACAAGGTCGGCGATCTGGACGAGGGCATCGAGGATTACTGCATTTCGATGCGCCGTGCGGCGGGCCGCACCGCGATGGTTGAAGTGAACGTCTCCTGCCCGAACACCACCGCCGGCGAACCGTTCACCGAGAAGCCGGAGAACCTCGACAGGCTTTTCACGGCGTTGGATGGGATCGACCGCCCGCAGCCCACGCTGGTGAAGCTGCCGTTGAACAAGTCGTGGGGCGAATTGCACGAACTGCTTGATGTTCTCGCCGAGCATAACGTGCAGGGCGTGTCGCTGGCCAATCTGCAGAAGGATCGCACCGGTATGGAGATTCCGCGCGATTGGGAGGGCGGCCTTTCCGGCGGCCCGTGCACGAAGGCGTCCGAGGCGCTGGTGGCGCAGGTGCGCCGCACGTACGGCGACCGTTTCGCCATCGCCGGCATCGGCGGCGTGTTCACCCCGGAGCAGGCGTATGCGAAGATTCGCGCGGGTGCCGATCTGGTGATGTTCATCTCTTCCCTGATGTACCGCGGCCCGCAGCAGATCACCGTGCTTAAGCGTGGTCTGGCGCAGCTGCTCAAGCGCGACGGCTTCGAACATGTGGCTGATGCGGTGGGTGCCGACCTGTAAGCGATACGCTTTGGCGAAACAGCACATAATCCGACATGAAAACGCACAAGCTGTTTTGATTAATGGTGTATTGCGTGCGATAATGTGCACATGATTTCGTCACAGCGTCAACACCTGATTCTCAGCCGTCTGCGCACCCGCGGTGCCGTCCGCATCACGGCACTGAGCAAGGAACTTGGCGTTTCCGCGATGACCATTCGACGCGACATCGCGGAACTCGCCGACAAAGGCCTGCTCAAGCGGGTGCACGGCGGCGCAGTCACCACCAGCACGCTGCTGAGCGAACCTTTGTTCTCCGTCAAATCGCAGATGGACATCGGGCTGAAAGACGCCATCGCACAAAAAGCCGTAAGCTACGTGTCACCCGGCGACGTAATCGCCATCGGCGGCGGCACCACCGCCTACGTATTCGCCCAACACCTGCTCGAAAGCCAGCAGGCGAGCGGCATCACCATCCTCACCAACTCGATTCCCGTAGCGGAACTGGTACAGGCATTGGAATCGAAAGACGTCGAAGTCATCGTCACCGGCGGCGTGATCACCCGATCCAACTCGCTCGTCGGCCCCATCGCCGACAAAGTGATCGCATCACTGCGCGTCAACACTGTATTCCTAGGAACGCACTCCGTCTCAATCCCCAGAGGCTTCCTGATGCCGAACTCGCTCGAAGCCGCCACCGACATGGCGATGATGGACATCGCCGACCGCACCATCATCCTCACCGACCACACCAAATGGAGCTGCACGTCGCTCTCGCTGTTCGCCAGATTCGAACAGGTGGACACGGTGATCACCGATGACGGACTCGACCCTGAAACCGCGGCGAAAACCCGCGAATTGGTGAACGAACTCGTATTGGCCAAGCAAATCGAACCGGCGGCCGAAGAAGCCACGGACGGCAAGGACTAGGCTCGGGCCGCGTCGCCTTATCGTTTTACCGCCTCGCGCCCGTCATCTTCGATTCGATGGACTTCAACGCCCTTTCACCCTCGCCCCACTCGTCGAGCATGGCCTGCGCCTGACCGATGAACGTGGCGCAATACATGAGAATCTGCGCGATGAAACTGAACCAGATCAGCATGCCGATGAACACACTGAACGGAGCCAACAGAGGATTCGACGTCGCACCGCCCAACAGACGGCTTCCCAACAGCTGAAGCACGGAAATCGACAGACCGCCCACCAAACACACGAAAACAATCAGACGCCGATCGCAGTCGATACGAGCCACAAAACAAAACATCAGCGCGATCAGCAGAATATTCAGCACCAGCCCGATGATGAACGCGGAAAGATCCAGCAACGCCGAATTCGTAATCGCGGTATTGGCCCCCAACAGCATATTGAACCGGCGCAGCGTCTCGACGATCCGCCGCACAATACCACCCGAAATCACGCCGGCGATACTGGAAACAATAAACAGCAACGCCACTAGGATAAAAGCGACCGCATCCCACAACCGAATCTGAAACGGGTCGAAAAACGGCTTCGGCCTATCCATCATCGTCCACGCGGCATTACGCCACGCATCAAGACAGCACAACACCTTCCACACGAAAATGCAAAGCGTCAGCACACCGGTCCACGTCATCGTGAACGACACGCCACTCACCATGGAATCGGTGATGCTCAACCCCGGAATCGAATGTTCAAGCGAGGAAACGAACCAGTCAAGCAGCGAAGTGTTCTTGGTGAAGAACAAAGCGACGACGGCGAACACCGTCCAAATGCCGGAGAAAAACGCGAACAGCAGATTGTAGGCCATGCCATTGGCCAACGTGCCGCCATTGCGTCTGGCGTAACGGCTGATGACCCGCCCCGGAAACGAATTGTTCCAAAACACGAATGCGTGGTCGATCAGCGTCAATACCCGCGTGATCCTGCTACCCATGACTCCACTGTAAATGAGTTTCGCCATCCCGCGCGGCACTTCCGGGCGGCGCGGCGCGACACGCCCACACGACTTACGAAGCGATCCCATGCGTGCTACGGTGACACCCGTTCAAAAAACCGCATGGCATAGCCGATATACGAGGTGTGTGCCGTGCGGTTTTTCTTTGCCCCGAGAACAGGCAGTGAGGCCCGGATCCGCATATGGCGATCCGGGCTTTTGCATGCCGGCATGCAACCACATGCAGATGCGCAATGCGGTGACTGGACGGCTCGGGCGAAAGAACCATTGAGATAAGACGAACGAACAAGACGAAAAGAAAGACGAAGGGAAACTGTGTCACAAAGCGCAGCAACGCAACACGCTCCATCGAATCATGATCAACCCCAATTCAAGCATCCGCATAAGGTGATGCTTGGCCTGTACATCGGCGCGTTCCTGGGCATGCTGTCCGAAACATCCATGAACATCGCGCTGCCCGACCTGTGCGAAGCGTTCGGCATCACCACCGGCACGGCGCAATGGATGGTGGTCGGCTACATGCTGGCCATCGGCGTGGTACTGCCCTGCGTGGGCTTCCTGCTCAAGTGGGTCAAAGCGAAACCCTGGTACTGGTGGCGCTCGCCTGCTTCCTCGCAGGTTCGGTACTGTCCGCCGTGGCGCCGATCTTCCCGCTGGTACTGGCCGGACGCATCATCCAAGGCGTCGGCACCGGTATTGTGCTGCCGACCATGTACGCCGCCATCATGCGTGTATTCCCGCCGATGAAAATCGGCGCGGCCAACGGCGTCGCCGGCCTCGTCATCATGTTCGCACCGGTGATCGGCCCGACCCTGTCCGGCCTGCTGATCGGCGCATTCTCCTGGCGGGCAATCTTCGCACTGTTCGCCATCGTCGCCATTGCAGCCATCATCTGCACCGCGGCGTTCTTCATCACCCCGATCGAAACGACACGACCGAAAGTCGACATGCCGTCCGTCATCGCCTCCATCATCGGATTCGGCTGCCTCGTGGCCGGCATAAGCCTCGTGGCCGACATGGGATTCTCGCCGCTCGTCATCACACTGCTGGTGGTCGGCGTGCTCGTCATCGCATGCTACGCCTACCGTCAGCTGCATATCGACAATCCGGTACTCGAACTGCGCGCACTCGGCATCGCGACCTTCCGCATTCCGGCACTCATGGTGACCTGCTCCTTCGCCTGCACGCTGGCGATCATGTACCTCGCACCGCAGGAACTGCAGCGCGGACTCGGACTCAGCACCTCCATGGCAGGCATGCTGATGCTCGCAGGCGGCATAATCAACGCCATCTGCTCGTTCGCCACCGGCCGCATGTACGACAAGGTCGGCGCACGCCCGCTGGTGCGTGCCGGCGCCGTGGTGGCCATCATCGGCTCCGTGCTGTTCCTGGTTATCGGTGTCACCACCGCTCCTGCATTCTTCGTGCTGGCGCACGTGGTGTTCATGATCGGCATTCCGCTGATGCAGCAGTCCGCGCAGTCCGCGGCATTGAAGGGTCTGCCGCGCGAGCTCGCCGCCGACGGCTCCACGATTCTCAACACCATGCAGCAGGTGTGCGGCGCCATCGGCACCGCCGCGGCCACCTGCCTGCTGGGCATGGGGTCCGGGGCGAGCGAGGCGCAGAGCTTCGTTGCCGGTTCCCGGTACGGCTATGTGTTCGGCCTGGTTCTGGTCGTGATCGTATTCATGTTCTCTTTCTTCCTGAAGGAGGGCCGCGAGCGGCGGTAGGGGCTTCCCGTAGGTCTGCAGTCGCGGCCGCCGTGGCTGTGACCGTGATTATGGCGTCGGGTGCATGTGGATATGCGCCCGGCGTTTTTTATATGCTGCTGGGCACCGTTATACGTTGTGGGCGTATCCGAACCTATGCCGATCGTCGCAGAGTGCGACAGGCCGGAGGCGGAGCCTGTGCAGCGGTGCCCTTTTTTCGAGGGAATCGGCCATTCGTGCGGGCATGAACAGGGGAGGGTCGGCCGGTTCCGCCGAATCGGGCAACTGCGGAGCAATCGGTTGGAATGACGGAATCGTATGGTGTGCCGATAGTTATGCATGGATGACGATATATGAATGTGCCGGTGATGAGCATCAAAC
>Ga0326511_10002339_pt1 | contig 15454 bp, 13 predicted proteins | sample 0_2496_0518_D_FD_203701 | JGI IMG/M metagenome (GOLD analysis project Ga0326511, IMG submission 203701) | Bovine rumen microbial communities from UC Davis, California, United States - 0_2496_0518 | ecosystem: Host-associated > Mammals > Digestive system > Stomach > Rumen | place: USA...
AAGCAGAACCTCGTCGATAAGTTTGCCACCTATGCCGACAAGCACGACCTGCAGCGTCGCAACCTCATGATACAGCGTTCATACAACCTGCTCGAAACCCACATCAACTCACGCATCATCTACAACGTGCTCGACGAACAGGCATGGACCGAATACCTCAACCAGAAGGACAAAGCCATCAAGGCAGCACTGAAGGTATTTCTAACTCACGCCGCCCTTTAAGGGAAGTGCGGGGGAGTGAATGGGGAGTGAGGGGACATTACCTTTAACTCTTAACTTTTAACCCCACCACCGAGGTCTCAAGTATCGTCCCCCTCACTCCCCATTCACTCCCCCATTCACTCCCCATTCACTCCCAGAATAATCATGAACTCTGAACCGAAGCGCTCCCTCCGCGCCCACATAAAGACCATCATCGGCAGCTACTCGCCCCAGCAGTTGCAGGCATACTCCCATGACCTGCAGCAGCGCCTGCTCACCCACCCCAAGGTCTGCCAGGCTGACACCCTGCTGCTCTATCACTCCCTGCCCGACGAGCCCAGCACCCACCAGCTCATCGACACCCTCCACCGTCAGGGCAAAACCATCCTCCTGCCCAAAGTCATCTCACCCACCCAGATGACCATCCACCCCTACCACGGAGCACAGTCGCTCACCCCAGGAGCCTACGGCATACTCGAGCCCAACACCCCCGCCATCCACCTCACCCACATACCCCTCACCCTCATTCCAGGCATCGCCTTCGATGCCACAGGCAACCGCCTCGGCAGAGGCAAAGGCTACTACGACCGCCTGCTCAAAACCCTCACCACCTACAAGCTCGGCATCTGCTTCCCCTTCCAGCTCCTCCCCACTATCCCCACAGGACAGTATGACGTGCTGATGGATGAGGTGATTTATTAGGAAGTTAAAGGAGTTAAGGAGTTAACGTTCGCTTTGCTCACTTAGGAGTTAAAGGACATTACATGAGACCTCACAGAAAGCTTACGGTATTGTCCTCTAACTCCCTAGCGGCTGAAAGCCGCGATAACTCCTCTAACTCCCTTTAACTCCCCTAAAACTTTCCCCTAAAAGCAAAGCCCCCATTGAGGGGGCTCGCTTTTAAGGCTTCGGCTTCACCTTCTCCGCCAGGTCGATAATCTTGTAATCAAACCCAGTGCCAGAGATGGCGCGTGAGCTCAGACCAGAACTCTTGCCCGTAGCGGCATTCTCCACTGAGCGGGTGTACTCAGGCGTGAAGCGCACCCTGCCGCTCTTGATGTGCTCGGCAATGCTCCACTCATCCTTGGTCAGAGCACCCGAAGTGCTCACCGCAGGGTAGAAATAACCCAGACGCTCCAGATGGATCTTGCTTGAATGAGCAATCTCATAAGCCATCACCTCAGCCATCTCGATGAGCACCGCATACACATCACTCTCCTTAACACTGACGTTAGCCTCAATGCGCTTCGCCAGCTCGTGAGTGTCGATAATGTTAGGGCAGTAGGTTCTGCCATACCACAGGTTGTTAGCCGTCTTACGCTTGTCCTGACGGACTGCTACAAATACTGACATAATTAAAATCTCCTATCTTTAATAATTAAACATAACTTTAAGGGGAGGGCTGCCTGCAGTTGCTTTGTCACCTTGCGTGGGAGCTAAGCCCCCAGCCCTGGATGCTAAGTCGCCGCACTCGGAAACATCGCTCCTGCATCCCCTTATTATCTACATACAAAGTTACTAAAAATCAGCGAATTATGCAACTTTTTGTTGCACTTTTTTCATCGTTTTTAGCAACTTTTTTTCCTTGCTATGCGAGGAGCAAATCGGCAATGTCCGTATTGGGTGGAAACGCCTCCAGACGGGCTGAAATGTTGTAATCGATGCCGCTGGTCTGCTCCATCTTCTTACTCCATTTATCGTAGCATCCGCTGTCAGGAAAGAGCGTCACTCGCCTTCCCTTCAGACACATGAGACGTTCCCTCGACAGTCCGCCGCTGCCCGCCGTGGCGAGCCACAGCATCTGGGGCTGCGCAAGAGCCATCAGCAGTGCCGTCTTCTCGCTCTCTACGAGGCACACGTGGCGGTCGGGGTAGCGACTGAGCAGGTGCTCGCCATAGAGGCACTGGTAGAGTAGCCAGTCATGGGGCAGTTTGCCCTCGTTTATGAGCCGCGTGTGCATCCATCCCTGGTAGCCGCTGCGGTGTCCGTCAGTGCCATATTGCATTATGTGACCTGTGTGCACCCTACCCTCGCGGTCTATCTGCCAGAAGATGATGTCGCCCCACTGGGTAGCACCCACCATGTAGTCGTCAAACACCCTCCGCACGTCGTCGTCGCTCAGGGCAAGCCTCGCCGCGACCTCGGTGGAGAACCACCGCCAGAAGGTGCTGCGGGGCGAGTGGCTCCTCAGCACGTACTCCATCGGCAGCGGACGGAACGGTGGCTGTGGCGGCGGCGTGAACGCCTTCCTTGGCATCTGGCGGTTATGCTCCCTCGCCCACTGATGGTCCTTGAAATACTCGCTCGGCTTATAGTGGTAGCCGCACGAGTGCTGATGGTCACACTTGCCCACCTCGTCTGCCACATACTGGCAATCGTTATGCGTATCCACGTAGCGCACGAAGCACTTACGTTTGCCACACTGCGGGCACTCAAACTTCTGTTGTCTTCTGCCCGTCACCCTCGGTGTCTCAAGCAGGAATCTGTAATCGTTTGTCATTGTCTTGTTATCAATAAAGAAATTGAAATTTAATGATTTTTTGGGCGGCTTTTCACTCATCACTCAATCCTTTTATATATATATCAGGATTGAGTGAGTGAGTAAAATAGCTTGTCGCGGGTCAGAGTGGAAGTACATTATCAGGAGTCAGCTGTATCATACCTTCAACCTCATAGAAATCAATACCTCTATGTGATGAAATAAACTTAATGACGGTAGTTTCTCCAACTTCAAAATTTTCCATCATCATTTTTATCAACTGCTTTCTGCTGATGCTTCCGCTATAGTCATCGATGCACTTCAGGGCATAGTCAAGGCGTTCCTTCTGCTTGCGCTCGGTTTCCTCCCTGCGCTTCTGCTGCTGTTCAGCCTTGTGCTTCTCTATGAACTGCTGGCGCTGCTCGTCGGCATCCACTATGTGGCCCTCGTCATCAAACATGATGCTCCATTCAGGCATCTCCTGATGGCGCGACTCGCTGCACGTGACGCTGATGATGCCACCCTGCTTCTTGCACTCCACCACCGTGCCAGCCTTCTGTGCCAGCATCGTGCCCAGGTGACCGCGCATGTTGTGGTCTTCGTCAGCCTTGTTAGTATGCAGTACGCACACCACCGCGCACTCATGCTCCTGACTCATCACCTGCAGGTCGTGCATCAGCTTCTTAGCTATCGCCTCGTCGTTAAACGACGCCACGAACTCCACTATGCCGTCCACTATCACCACCTGAGGCTTGAAGTCCGTCACCGCCTGCACCATCAGGTCATACAGTCCCTCATAGCTGCAGCAGCGCAACGCGTGCACATGCAGGTGGCTCGTGATGTAGTCGGCATCCACCCCCGTCATCTCCACGATGTCAGTCAGTATCTGCTTCACGTCAGGACGATTCTGCTCTGTGTCCAGCCACAGCACTCTGGGAGCCTCCAGCTCAGACTTCACCCTGAACTGCTCACCCCTGAGCCATGCCGCCGCGCACACCTTAAGCATCGTCGTCTTACCCGCCTTCTGCTTAGCCTTCACGCCGTGGATGTCGAGCAGCGAGAACACCCCCACACCGTCCACCGACAGCGAATACCTCAGCGGCTCCACCACCGTGTCAAGCGTAATCAGCGTCTCCGAGAGCACCTTGCGCCTCTCCGCCACCTTCACCTCCTCCTTAGAAGGCTCGTTGACAGCCTCGCCCACGATGTCCTGCACCGCCACAGCTTGGCTGCCTACCTGTCCAGCCAGACTCTCAGCCTGCTGAACGTTAACAGTCTCTTTGTTAACCTCCATTGTCTTATCTATTTTTAGGAGATTAGAGTGGTCTCAGGTTTACCTTGCCGTCGGTCACGCCTGATTTTCCACCACTTCATAATCGACACGCGGCTTCGTGCCTGAGAAGTTAGTGCAAAGGTACGGAACAACAAAAAAAAAGCAGGTTTATCTTTTGAAATACGAATGAAAAAGGGAATGTACTAACAAAGGTGTCGGTACATTCCCACAGATTTATATTTACATTCCCACGGATTCACTTTTACATTCCCACGACATGGGAATTTCATTCACATGGGCATATAATTCACTGATACTTATTATCCATATTCTCCACAAAATCTGCAAAATCAGGATGAGCCTTTCGAAAAAGTTCAGCAACGACTTTCTTATCTTCTTTTGAATAAGAATATGTATTACGTTCAAGAGAACCTAACCTCCAGCCAAACATTCTGCTTGCTATTGGAGGAATAGTCTCCTTCTTGTTTGCGATATGGCAATTATTGAATCTCAAGAATGCTTCACAAAACAACATCGTTTGAGCAGTAGTAAACCTTTCTCCCCTTTTGGTTGACATCTCTGCATCTACTGTTGTAGTAGTTGCTTCATGTTGCGATCCACTCTTCATTTTATTATAATATGGCAATGCACCTGAATGTTCGGAAACGATGGAATCAAGTAACGCCAGTAATTCCTCATCTACAGATTTCTGGTAAGCCAACACGAAGTACACCCCACCAAAGATTACGCCCAAATACCTCACGTGTGGAACAGCATAAGATTCGCATTTATTAGCTGACATACTTCTAATGTTACACAGATCATGCCACAACGACCTTATTTGTCGCACGAAGCTCACTTTATTTTGTGTTAACCTCTCTGCAATAGTTTTGATGCAGTTAACAGCAAGAGTTGGGCTAAACTCCATCGACAAAGGCTCTAAATCCTTTTCTTTATTCGCACCCATTCTATCTATCATGGTGGCAACAGATCTGAAAGGCTCCTCCGCCTCATTTAATTCATTAAGTTCATTGTAGTATGATTCTATCTTTATCATATTATTAGCAGTTATCAAATTTGACCACAAAGTTACAAAAAATTTTGCAGAAACAAAAATAATTATTACTTTTGCAGAGTGTTCCTTATTATAAGGACACAAGACATATTGCTCAATTGCCTAAGAAATCACCACCTCGAAGAAAAGCGAGCAAACTACACATCAGAAAGAGTCGAACCTTATAGGCGTAGGCTTTTCCATATTGATGTGTAGGTTTGTGGTGAACCTCTTAGGCGTATGGCGAGAGTCCTACGCTTTTTTATTTGCGTTGGCTCTGTGGAGTGAAACTTTTTTTTCCTATTAACTTGAGCCGACGGGCGATGGCATATAAACGCCCAAATAAAACTATGAGAAAACTGTTTTTTATTTTATGCATGGCAATTTGCAGTGTTTGTCTTACTTCTTGTGGAGACGATGATAAAGGTTCTAGTAGCGGTGGGTCTTCTTCTGGCGGTGGGTCTTCTACCGATGGTAGTTGGTCGACTATAGTGGACGGAGTGCATGTTAATCCCCGTAAACTATTGACTTTAGATTTATATAAACAAGATAAGACAGATGAGAAAATACATTTTGCTATGTCTTATGACTCTAAAGGAAGATTATCGAAAATCAATGCGACATATGGCGAATGGTCAAACGAATTACTGAATATTGACTATGATCTAAAAGTTCTCTCTTGCTATTTTGATATTAACGAACCTTATAGATATTCTTATGGATCTGAATCACTGCCATATCGTTTTCCATTTGCTCTAAATAAATATGGGTTTATTTCAAGAATTAGCAATTGTGAACTGTCGTATAATGATAGCGGTTATCTCACAGGTGCCAATACTGTAAATGATATGTGGACCTTCGCATATAATGAAGGAGATATAATCAAATACATGGCAGAAACATTAAAGACGGGTAATTTACAGATTTATTATGTATATTACAGTGAAAAGAATGGAGAAATGTACTTCACAGTAAATAGTACAAGAAAGTCTTATGACGGATATTATTGGTCGCTCAATGATGTGCGTACAGTTTCAGCTTTGATATTATATCATGCTGGACTCTTTGGAAATATTAGTAAGCATAGTCAAAACCTGTCAGCTTATTCAAATAAAGGTGCAGTTATTGAGCAATCTAATAGTAATAATAAAGTAACTGTACATTGCTCTTTCAAAATCGAATAATGATTTAAGGACAACAATTTAAGTGGTTAGTGGGACTAACCACTTGAAGGGAAAAGCCGATAGAGCACACGCTCCATCGGCTTATTTATTTCTCCCTATCCCCCATCACATATCACCCTCGCCATTTCATTGAGCGAGAGGCACTGGGAGCGGCGGATGGTGAGCTGCTCGTTATGGTGCTGCCAAGGAGCGAGAAGGAGTAGCTGACCGCTGGCACATGCCTCCATGCGCTGACCGCCGGGTTTGGCAAGGTCGGTGAAGCCGTTCTCCTGAAGGACGATGAGGGGCAGTCCCTCATTGAAGGCGGCACGCATGATGGTCTTCTCTCCCTTGGAGATGCTTGGCGAGACAAGTACGGCACCGCGGCGCGCCTCGGAGAGGAAACGGGCGGTCTCAGCGGCTATCTGCTCTTCGGTGAGGCTGCGCGAGCAGCGCACCTGCAGGCGCACGGGGCGCTGGAGCAGGAAGCGGTTGCCGATGGCTGAGAACTGCTGGCCTGCCACCATGAGACCTCGCTGCACACGGAAGAGGTCGGGGTGCTCGCGCTTCATCAAGAGGCGGCGGGGGTTGTCGTGCAGGTAGTCAAGCCATCGCTGCAGCTGCCCCTGGCGCAAGAGCAGCTTGTCGTTATAGCCAGGAGCGAAGAGCAAGCCGTGGTAGCGGGAGGGGGTGGCTGGGGTTTTGTTTGTTGCTGTAGTACAGCAACATACTGAACCGGGGACAACTGAAGGCGGCTCACCGGGGGCGAGGTGCAGCTCACGGAAGGCTTTGTTGCAGCCTTGCTTGAAGCCAAGGAGCACCTTGCCTAAGGGGCGCTCGAGCGCCTCGCGAACGAAGAGGATGCCGTGGAGGTGGTCAGGCATCATCTGGAGGGCGATGACCTGTATCTGTGGATGGTGGAGGGCTATCTCATGCCAGCAGGTTTCTACGCGCTTGCCCAGCTCGGTGAGCTCGATGCGCGGTGCCTCGTCGCTATCGGCGGGGGCATCGCTGCGCCCTGTCACCCTGCCGAAGAGAGGACGGCGCCCCTCAGTGACCATGGTGATCATATACATCATGCGCCGCGAGTAGTCGTGGTCCACACAGCGGCGCTGCATGGAGGGCTTCTTCTCGCCTGCAAAGGGGCGCTGGCTTTCATATACTTCGCGGTTCATGGGGTGAGGGGAGTTAAGGGTTAGGTTAGTTGCTGTAATACAGCAACATACGGAACTGGGAGGGGACTATCACTTGGTGATGCGGAACCAGTCGACATCGACCCAGCCGCGGACTTTCTTGCCTGCCTTCTCGGCAGCGAGGATGCCTACCTTGGCGCCTACCCATTTGCCCTGACGCATGGTGAAGACATCACCACAGTCGTGGAACTTCTTGCCGTCCTCAGAGTAAGCGAACTGCACGTGTGCCTCATGCTTGTTGGTGCCGTCGGAGTTTTTGCCTCCTATATACTTGACACTGAGACGCAGATACATCTGACGGTGGAGGGCTGGCTGATAGTCAACCTTATCGGCTGCGGAAGGCTTGAAGGTCTTGAGCACCTTGATGTCCTCTGCTCCGCCCTTGTCGGCTTTCTTGCAGGTTATCTGCTGAAGCTGGAACTCATCACCCACCCTGCGCAGCACGAGGGCTGAATAATCCATGCCGAAGACGGTGATGCCGCCATACTGGTCTTCGTCCTTGGCTGTCACCTCGAGTTTGGCGGTGGCGGTAAAGTTGTCGGCTGGGGTCTTCTGCAGGAGCAGGTTGCCTGCCTCCCACATATTCTTATAGTCGGCTGACTGACGATGGCAGAACACACGATAATAGCCGTAAGGGGTTGGCATACCGTAGGTCTGGTCGTAGTTGGCATTCCACTGCCACTGCCTGCCGAGGGTGGTAGTGTTGAACTCGTCGCTCTCGACAGGATTAACGGGAACGTTAACGGGAACGTTAACTTTTGGCTTTTTGTAGGTAAGGACGGGCTGTCCGCAGTATTTCTCGAGTTTGCCGTAAGCCTTGACCTTGCCCACTTTCTCACCCATGGTAGGCCAGCCATCAACCCACTTGACGGGTTCGAGCCACACTACGCGTCCGTAAGCCTCTTTGTCCTGGAAATGGAGGAACCAGTCTTCGCCGCTCTTGAGGTGCACCCATGCGCCCTGGTGAGGACCGTTGATGTCGGTGTCGCCCTGAGCGAGGACGGTTTTGCTCTCGTAAGGTCCGAAAGGTGAACGGCTGCGCATGGCGAGCTGATGGCCTATGGGCACTCCGCCAGCAGGGTTCATAATCCAGTACCAGCCGTTGCGCTTATAGAACTTAGGTCCTTCGGAGGTGCGGTCGTTGGTGCCGTTGCCATCAAACACGATGACAGGGTCGCTGATAGCCTGCATGCCGTCTGGGGTCATCTCGCGCACGGTGAGCACGGAGTTGAACTGGCAGCGGCTGTTAGCCCAACCATTGACGAGGTAGCAGCGGCCATCCTCATCCCACAGCGGACAGGTGTCTATCATACCCTTGCCAGAGATGATACACTTAGGTTCGGTCCACTCGCCCTCAGGGTCTTTAGCCGTGGTGACGAACACGCCGAGGTCGGGGTCGCCCCAATAGATGTAATAAAGCTGGTTGTTCTGGTTATAGCGTATGCTTGGTGCCCAGACGCCGTTGCCGTGCTGTGGCACGTTATAGCGGTCGTAAGGCGGCAGTGCCTTGATGGCGTGGTTGACTATCTGCCAGTTGACGAGGTCCTTAGAATGAAGGATGGGCAGTCCTGGCAAATGGGAGAAAGAGGAAGCGGTAAGGTAGAAGTCCTCGCCGCTGGCGCCGACGCACACATCGGGGTCGGAGTAGTCGGCATTGATTACGGGGTTGGTGAATGTGCCGTCGCCATTATCGGGTGACCACACCTGCGACTTGTAGCCGCTTTGCGCCATCGCAGCCACTGACAGGGCGAGCGAGGCAAGGAGTAAGAAGGATTTTTTCATTGTTGTTGTTATGATTAATGTTACGAATTAACGGGCGTGAGAATCGTTATGATATAACGATAAACAGAACCAGAGCTCGCTGCGGGAATCGTTATGATATAACGATAAACAGAACTAACTGTGAACTGTAAGTTCGTACTTGTCGCGTTCTTTATTATATAATACCGACATGGTGCCACGATTGCCCTGGGCTGTGAGGGCGAGGGCTACATGCCCCATGGTGCGGCGGAGATTGATCTCGATGCAGGGGTTTAAGAGTTCAAGACGCGCCTCGCGCTGGTTCTTGCGCTCCAGTAGGTGCTCAGGCGAGCAAGCTCGGTTCAAAGAGTTCAAACGCTCGCTGGTGCTCGCTGGTTCAAGTGGTTGGCATACCATCATATCGACACCGAGGGGACCAGAGTAGATGCCCTTGAGGCGAGGGGCGAGGAACTGCTTGATGAGCAGAGAGACCTGACGCAGGATCTCGATATCAACATGCTCAGCAAGGATGGCAAGTTTTTCCTCTTCGGGCAGGAGGAGGTTGCCCTTGTAGGCACCGTTGACGGTGGTGAAGAGCGACAGTCCGCGATACTCTACCCTACCCTCAGGTGTTGCCTCGTATTCGAGGGCAAAGTCCATGACCCTTTGGCATTCAGCCTCGGCGATGATAGAGCCTTGCTTGGCTATGGTGCTGTCAATGAACTGTGCACTGTGAACCGTAAACCGCTTGACCCCTCTGCCGCTGGAGCTCCACGGTGCCTTGATGATGGTGCTGCCATGCTCACGGGCAAACTGCTCCACATCGTCACGAGTGTGGCACACGGCGGAGGTGCCGATGGTGCCTGGGAGGGTTCTGAGACGGCTGAGCATCTCGACTGCCAGACTGCGGTTGGAGAGTCGGCGAATCTCACGGAGTTGCTCGTCAGAGGGCATCCTGTCTCGCGGCACTCCACTCTTGAGCAGTTCAGCCACCACGGCGGCATCCCATCCCCACACGCTAGGCTCCTCACTTGCGCCCCAGAGGGAAGGCAGGTGACTGAGGTCCTGACGCAGGCGGCGCGCTGCCTTGGGAGGGGTGAAACCCGCTCCTGCGTCAAGGGCAAGGACTATGTCGTGCTCGGGGTTGAAGATACTCATAGCAGACCCTCTACATCCCCCTTAAAGGGGGACTTTTGGAAAATTACTATTAGAAGAGCGAAAGTTGGATGTGAGCATCCCCCTTGGAGGGGGATTCAACGGGAACGGGTTCCGAGCTCTGCTCGCCTGAGCCCTGCTCCGTTTCGTTTGAGTTAATCATCTTCAGGAACTCATCCTCAGAGACGATGCGGATGCCGAGTTTCTCAGCCTTCTGCAGTTTGGCAGGTCCCATATTGTCGCCAGCGAGGATGAAGGAGGTCTTGGCGCTGATAGAGCCGATGTTCTTGCCTCCGTGCTGCTCGATGAGAAGTTTGTATTCATCGCGGCTGTGATGGGAGAAGACACCGCTGATGACGATGGACATGCCCTCAAGTTCGGTGCCGAGCGACTGCTGCTGAGCCTCGCTGAGCGACATCTGCAGACCGTAGGATATGAGGCGGTCGATAATCTGGCTGTTCTTCTCGTTGCGGAAGTATTCCACCACATTGACGGCTATTATCTCACCCACTCCATCGACCTCCATGAGTTGCTCGACAGAAGCATGGCGCAGGGCATCGATATTCTTGAAATGACGCGCGAGGAGCTTTGCAGTAGTCTCGCCCACCATACGAATGCCGAGGGCAAAGACCACACGTTCGAAGGGCACCTGCTTAGATGCCTCGATAGCCTCAACAGCCTTGCGAGCAGACTTCTCTCTATTACCCTCGTAGTTGAGCTGCGGAGCGGTGAGGGTGTAGAGGTCGGCTATGTTCTCTATGAGTCCGCGCTCATAGAAAGCGTCAACGGTTTCAGGACCGAGGGAGTCGATGTTCATGGCACGACGCGCGATGAAATGCTCTATGCGGCCCTTGATTTGCGGAGGACAGCCAGTGTCGTTAGGACAGTAATGGGCTGCCTCGCCCTCGATGCGGCGCAACTCAGCCCCACACTCAGGACAATGGGTGATAAACTGCACAGGCTTTGCACCTGGCTCACGACGGCTCTCATCGACACCCACTATCTTAGGGATAATCTCGCCCCCCTTCTCCACATAGACATAGTCGCCCTCATGAAGATTGAAGGAACGGATGAAGTCTTCGTTGTTGAGAGTAGCACGGCGCACCTTGGTGCCAGCCAGCTGCACGGTCTCCATATTAGCCACAGGGGTGATGGCACCCGTGCGGCCCACCTGGTAGGTGACCTCGAGCAACTTGGTGCATACGCGCTCAGCCTTGTATTTATAGGCAATAGCCCAACGCGGACTCTTAGCCGTCATGCCCAGCGAACGCTGCTGGCGGGTGGAGTTGACCTTGAGCACTATGCCGTCAGTGGCAACGGGCAGGTTCTTGCGCTCGGCATCCCAGTAGTTGATGAAGTCGTAAATCTCTTGCAGGGTCTTGACCTTACGCATGCCCTCAGAAATCTTGAAGCCCCACGAGCGCGCCGTCTCAAGAGCCTCGAAATGACCCTCGGCATGAACCTGGTCGCCAAGAAGATAATAGAGGTAGGCATCAAGTCCGCGCTCAGCCACCACACGAGAGTCCTGACTCTTGAGAGTGCCAGAGGCAGCATTGCGGGGATTGGCAAAGGGCTGTTCGCCGATGTCTTCACGCTCCTCGTTAAGACGGTTGAAGGACTGCCAGGGCATGAGAATCTCGCCACGAATCTCGAAGGAATCGGGATAGCCCAAGCCAGGCTGGAGCACAAGCGGAATGCTGGGAATGCGCCTTACGTTGGTGGTGACATCGTCGCCATGAGTGCCGTCGCCGCGAGTGACAGCCCTAACGAGGCGTCCCTGCTCATAGGTAAGCGAGATGGACAGACCGTCGTACTTCATCTCACAACAAATCTCGAAGTCTTCGCCCTCAAGACCGCGCTTCACCTGATTATACCACTCCTCTATATCCTGCTCGTTGTAGGTGTTGGCAAGAGAGAGCATAGGATAGCGGTGGGTGACCTGACGGAACTCCTTAGTTATATCGCTACCCACACGCACGGAGGGAGAGTTGGCATCGTAGAGCTCAGGATGACGAGCCTCAAGGTCTTGAAGCTCGTGCATGAGGAAATCAAATTCCTGATCGGATATGATAGGGCTATTCAGAACATAATAACGGTGATTATGCTCGTGGAGCTGCTGGCGCAACTGTAATATTCTTTCGGTTTCAGTCATAACTGAGGCAAAGTTACAAAAAAAGTGTAATATAACAAGGCAAGGATGGTGCGTTTTTAAATTTATGAGGGGGAAAGAATGAATTATGAACTATTTTTATTACCTTTGCAACAAAATTACACCATAATGAGAATAGACATCATTACAGTGCTGCCTGAAATGCTTACAGGCTTTGTGAACGAGTCGATACTGGCACGGGCGCAGAAAAAGGGGCTGGCAGAGATATATGTGCACAACCTGAGAGACTACACGGCAGACAAATGGAAGCGCGTGGACGACTACCCCTATGGCGGGGCGGCAGGTATGCTGATACAATGTCAGCCACTGGATGCATGCATCAGTGCACTGAAGGCTGAGAGAGACTATGACGAGATAATATTCACGGCACCTGACGGCGAGACCTTCAACCAGGGAATAGCCAACGAGCTGTCGCTGAAGGAGAACCTCATAATAATATGCGGACACTACAAAGGCATAGACTACCGCATAAGGGAACACCTGGTGACGAGGGAGATAAGCATAGGCGACTACGTGCTGACTGGCGGTGAACTGGCAGCAGCAGTGATGGCTGACAGTATAGTGAGAGTGATACCAGGAGTGATAGGCGATGTGGAGAGTGCACTCTCAGACTCATTCCAAGACAACCTGCTGGAACCACCTGTATATACGCGCCCTGCGGAATACCACCCCATAAGCAATCCAGAGGAGACATGGGGCATACCCGAGGTGCTGCTCTCTGGCCATGAGGCTAAGATAAAGGAATGGGAAATGGAGCAGTCGCTGAAAAGGACGCAAGAGCGGAGGCCGGACCTGCTGTGATACTGAAGAATATTTCCATATTGAATTACAAGAACATCAGTGAGGCGAAGTTGGACTTCTCGAAGAAATTCAACTGCTTCATTGGTAATAACGGCGAGGGTAAGACCAACCTGCTCGACGCTGTGTATTACCTGTCGTTCTGCCACTCTATGTTCTCGAATGTGGACTCGCTGCTGATGAAACACGACACCGATTTCTTCATGATACAGGGAGAGTATCTGCATGACGACGGCGAGACCATGGAGGAGATTTTTGCCAGTATGAAAAGGGGCTCGAAGAAGCAGTTTAAGCGCAATAAGAAAAACTATAAGCGACTGTCGGAACACATTGGCATTGTGCCACTTATCATTGTATCGCCTGATGACGCAGCACTGATTTCAGGTGGTAGTGAAGAGCGCAGAAAACTGCTCGACATAGTAATCTCGCAATACGACAACAGCTACATCAACGCGCTCAACAGATATAACAAAGCTCTGCAACAACGTAACGCCCTGCTGAAGATGGAAGACGTGGAGCCCGACCCCACTCTGATGGACCTGTGGGAGGAGGAAATGGCAAGAGAGGGAGAATATATCTATGAGCAACGAAACAAATTCGTGGAGCAGTTCATACCTGTATTTAACCGAGTGTATCAAAGCATAAGCGGAAACAAAGAGGAGGTGACACTGAGATACATATCACACTGCCAGAGAGGTCCGCTGCTGGACGTGATAAGGCGCGACAGAATGAAAGACCGCGCCGTAGGCTACTCGCTGCACGGCATACACCGCGACGACCTGGAGATGATGATTGACGGCTACCCCATGAAGCGCGAAGGCAGTCAGGGACAGAACAAGACATACGTCATATCACTGAAATTGGCACAGTTTGACTTCCTGAGCAAAACGACCAACGCCACTACCCCACTGCTGCTGCTCGACGACATATTCGACAAACTCGATGCCCTGAGAGTGAAGAGCATTGTGGAACTGGTATCGAGCGACACCTACGGTCAGATATTCATTACCGACACCAACCGCGACCACCTGGATCAGATACTCTCACACTCTGACGCGGAATATAAAATATTCCATGTGGAGGGAGGGGAGTTTACAGTTCATAGTTCATAGTTCAAGACGCGCTTCGCGCTGGTTCAAGGCGCTGCGCTAGTTCAAAGAGTTCAAGAGTGTTTAAGCAACATCCCATAGATATAGGAACCGTGATGCGAAGCGTGCTGCGCAATCAAGGATTAGAGACACCACTATTGCAGAGGCGTCTGGTGAATGCGTGGGATGAGGTGATAAGAGAAATATACGACCAGGAACTGGCTGAATACATCATAGAAAACACAGAACAGAAAGACATACGCAACCAGACACTATGGGTGAAGATTGCATCACCCGCCATACGAGCTGACCTGCAAATGAAAAGCTCCGACCTTGCTGCCACATTGAACAACAAAGTCGGAACTCAGGTTATTACTAATATCCGTTTATATTAAGGGAGGCCGTTATGGTATAACGGTAAACAGGACGAATTATTTACCGAATCTCTTCTTACGAAGTTCGTCGCGCTGACGCTGCAACTCCTGCTGTTGCTGTTGCATAGCCTGCAGACGAGCGGCAAAGCCTGACATCTTCTTAGGATTCTTCTTGTTCTCGGCGCGCTTAGCCTCGAGAATGGCAAGGAGTTTCTCGTCGTTGGTAGTCTTGCGGAGCACCCACATGATGAGGGCTGAGAAGAAGAGAGAAACAAAATAGTAGAAGTTAAGACCTGCAGAATAGTCATTGAACATGAAGAAGAACATCAGCGGCATGAGCATCATCATCCAGCGCATCATCTTCATCTGTTCAGCCTGAGCACCCACCATCTGATCCTTCTGCTGCTGCATGGTGAACCAAGAGTAAAGCAGGTTGGCACCACAGAAGAGGATACAGGTGAGGGAGATATGATCGCCGATGAGCCATAAGTTATCCTGCCAAGAAACGATAGGATCGTAGGTAGAGAGATCGTCAATCCAAAGGAATGACTGACGGCGCAGCTGTATGGCATTAGGCACGAAGTTGAACATGGCAATCCAGATAGGCATCTGGATGAGCATAGGCAGACAGCCACTGAGCGGACTGACACCATACTCGGCATAGAGCTGCATCTGAGCCTGCTGTTTCTGCAGGGCATCCTCTGGTTTGTCAAGATGCTTGGTAGCCTCCTCGAGTTTAGGACGGAGAACACGCATCTTAGCCGAA
>Ga0326511_10002340_pt1 | contig 15454 bp, 8 predicted proteins | sample 0_2496_0518_D_FD_203701 | JGI IMG/M metagenome (GOLD analysis project Ga0326511, IMG submission 203701) | Bovine rumen microbial communities from UC Davis, California, United States - 0_2496_0518 | ecosystem: Host-associated > Mammals > Digestive system > Stomach > Rumen | place: USA: California...
GGGCGCTTACAAACTTCGTGATGGCTGCTGTGCTGACGGCAGCCGCCTCGCAGTTGGCCCATACAGCCGACTCCATGATTGTTGGTCATGTGGTAGGACCTGATGCTGTATCGGCCATCAACCTGGTGTTGCCTCTTGTCGAGGTGCTCAACTGCATGGCATTCTTGATTTGCTTCGGTGCCAATGCCATGTGCGCCCGGGCAATTGGCAGTCATGACATGGAAAAGGTTGCCCATACGTTCACTTCAACCATCGTGACGGTGATGACGCTGGGACTCTCCGTGTCGTTAGGCATCTGCCTGTTCAGTCATCAGATTGTAGACTTCCTTTCGGAAGAGCCTGAGCTGAATCCTATGGCCTACGATTATATTCACACATACGCAATGGGCGGATGGCTGCAGATGCTGTCCTATGGCATGTGCCTGTTTGTGGCCACCGACGGTCGTCCGCGCATGGTGACACTGGCCGTTGTGGCGGGTGCGCTGGCCAACGGCCTGGCCGACGTGCTGCTCATAGCCGTGCTGGGGTTTGGCATCGAAGGTGCAGCCTTGGGGTCACTCAGCATGTTCACCGTCAACATTCTCATTCTGGCCAACTATCTGCGCCAGCCTCGCAGCTCCTATCGGCTGAAGTGGCCCGGCAAGAAAATCTTTGGCATCTTCTGTAGCAATGTGAAGGAGGGCGCTCCAATCACCCTGAGCAACTCGCTGATGGCCGTGACCATCATGCTGCTGAACGACATCGTGATGAAGAGTCTTGGCACCGACGGCTTGTTCATCTGGTCGGTCTGCCTGCAGATGCTGCTCCTTTCCTATGTGTTCATCGATGGTGTCATCGAGTCGCTTTTTGCTATCGGTGGTGTTCTGGTGGGCGAACACGATTTGCGCGGACTGGACATCCTGGTCAAACAGGCCTTGCGAGGCATCGGTAAATTGGTAGCCATCGTTATCGTGCTCATGTACATCCCCGGACTGGTGGGAATGCTCTTCGGTGTGGAGAGTGGCACCGAACTGGGAGCCGAGCTGATCAGAGTGCTCCGTATCTTTGCACTAATGATGGTGCCGTTTGCCGTGACCCAGATTCTGCTGAGCAACTATCAGCTGCTGGGCTACGATAAGACCAGCGTTGTTACGGCAACTGCCCAGACGGTGGTGATGGTGTTCTGTGTGTGGGCCGTGGCTCAGTTTGACGGCATAGAGCTTTGGTGGGGCTTCGCTCTGGGCTGCACGCTTGTGCTGGTGTTGCAGCTGGCCTATACATATATGCGCAGCCGTATGAGTGCAGTACCCATTTCGCCCGTGACCATGATTCCCAATGCCGCCGAAGGCTTCACCTTCGACCGTTCGGTGCGTTACGACGATGCCGATGTCTATGCAGCACTCACCGACATTGACAATTTCCTCAAGTCTGCATCTATCCCCCAGGAAACTATATTCGAGGTGAACCTGTGTTGCGAAGAGCTGATGACCAATATTGCAAAACACTCGGAAGGTCGCGTGACGCAGCGCACGTTCGACGTGCATATCCAGATCAATGACGACGGTACGTTTGTCACACTGAAAGATGCCGGAAAGCCCTTCGACCCGATGAAAGCCGGAAAGATGGCCGATGCCCATATCGGCGAGGCCGACTATCCGCATCTGGGATTGCGACTGGTGACCAACATCATTCCTGACATCAGTTATAAATATATGTACGGCCAGAACACGGTGTTCATTTGGCGTAAATTAGTCCGCTAAGTAACGATGAAAAGAATACTGTTTTTAGCAGCAACGTGCCTGACGGCAACTAACGGAAAGAAAATGCTTGTACAATGAAGAGATGCCTTATTCTCCTCCTGCTTGTCGCCATCTACGGACAGCATACAGCCGCTCAGGGCAAGCTGGAAGACATGTTCCGAAATCCTACGGACGAGGCCAAGCCCATCATGATATGGCAATGGATGGACGGACTGGTATCGAAAGAAGGTATCACAGCCGACCTTGAAGCCTACGCAGCAGCAGGCATCGGTGGTGTGCAGCAGTTCTTGGTGGGTGGCCCCATGCAGGTGGCCGTCAGCGACACGGCCAATGCCATCGGCACCGACAACTGGTGCAGCCTCATGCAATATGCCATCAGCGAATGTAGCCGTTTAGGTCTAACGTTTGGCACACACAATTGTCCCGGCTGGTCGTCGAGTGCATACCCGACAGTGTCCCCAGAGTATTCCATGCAGAAACTGGTGTGGAGCACGGGCAAGGGGACGGCTCTGCCGAAGCAGCCTGCCATTGACCCGCAATGGAATTACTACGAAGACATCGCTGTCGTCTATGTACCCGACGACAGCATTGTCAGGCTGGAAAACATCCGCGTGTTCAACCCCTCAGACTTCCCGCTGAGGGCCTTCAAAAGGAAAAACGGAACGCTCTACCGCTTTGGCCATACCACCAACGGGCGCACCAACGCAGCAACAGCCCCTGCCGGCGGTGTGGGGCTGGAGTGTGACAAGATGAGCCGCGATGCAGTCCGTCGTTTCTGGGATGCCTACCCGGCACAAATTATTGCCCTGAGTGGCAGTGAGACGGGCCGCACCTTCCAACGTCTGGAGATTGACAGCTACGAGGCCGGCGGTCAGGAATGGACGCGGCTGATGCCCGAGGAGTTCATGCGGCGGCGTGGATATGACATCCTGCCGTGGCTGCCTGCGTTGGCAGGAGTGACCATTGGCAGTAAGGAGGCGACGCAGAAGATGAAGCGCGACTGGCAGGAAACTGTCACCGACCTCTTTGCCGAGAACTACTACGGCTACATGAGCCAGCTGGCCAGCGAGCACGGTCTGCAACTGATGGTGCAACCCTACGGCACGGGGGCTTCAAAGCCTTTTAATCCAATCAACACCCACAAGATTGTGCGCCAGCTGAGCGCAGAGGCCACTATCTGTGCTGAGTTTTGGGCCAAGCCCGACAACTGGGGATGGAAGGACGTGCCACGTGTGGTCAATGCGGCACGCTCTTCCGGTCGCCAACAGGTCTATGCCGAGGGGTTCACCTGCTGGCCGCTACATGCCTGGAAGGACGACCCCGCAGCACTGAAAACCACCGCCGACAGGGCCTTCTGCTTAGGCATCAACCGTCTGATGCTCCATGCCGCAGCCCAGAACCCTTGGCCCAATGCCAAACCGGGCATGACATTCGGTATGTGGGGTACATGGTGGACACCCGGACAGACGTGGTGGAAAGACGGAGCCAGGCCCCTGTTCTCCTATTTCAGCCGATGCCAGACACTGTTGCAACGCGGTGGCTATGTAGACGACTACAAGCAGCATGAGCCGTCGCTGACATCTGACATAAAGGAGATTCAGTGGATACACCGTCGTGATGGTGAGACTGACATCTATTTCATTGCCAACACTAAGGACAGCACCATCATGCCCATCCTGACCGTGAGTGGGTACGGCAGGCTGCCGGAGTTGTGGAATCCCGAAACAGGCAGCATTTCGGAAGCCGAAGTATGGAGAATGGCTGACGGCAAGACGCATGTAGAGTTGAATCTGACTGCGCAACAGGCCGTGTTCTTAGTGTTCAGGAAAGCAACTGCCGAGACTTGTTCGGCGAAAGAGTCATTCTCAGGCGGCATCACCGACACCATACCCGTGGATGGTACTTGGACGGTCAGGTTCGATGAAAGGCTACGGGTAGGCGCGTCAGCGGGAATGGAGAAGGTGGTGAAATGGACATCGCTGACGCCTTGGGATGAATCTGCAGACTGCGACATCAAATACTTCTCCGGCACAGCCTGCTATTCGCAGCAACTGTATCTGAAGAAACTGGACCGCCACTGTCGCTATGTGCTCGACTTGGGCGAAGTGAAGAATCTGGCCGTGGTGCGTGTGAATGGGCAGCCGTGCGGTACGCTGTGGCATGCTCCCTTTACTGCCGATGTCACGGAAGCACTTCATGAGGGCGACAACACATTGGAAATAGACGTAACAAACCTCTGGGTGAACCGTATGGTGGGCGACGAGCAGGAGCCTGACGACGTGGAGTGGTCTGAGCCGGTCGCCTTTGGCGCTGCACCCAATTCACCAGCTATCGGACGAGCCATGAAGAAAGTGCCCGCATGGCTCAGTCAGGGACTGCCGCGCCCCACTAAGCGTAAAGCAATTGTCTCATTCAAGTTCTTTGAGAAAGACACACCATTGCTTCGCTCTGGCATGATGGGGCCTGTGGTGCTGAGCAAGATTTACAGCGCGAAGTAATCTGTTGACTATTAAATGAGGGCAGGCATTGACAATAAAAACGGTGTCTGCCCTCTTAAAGTATATAAAAAAGTTGTTGTTTAATCACTACAAAGAAAGAAAAACGCAATTTTTCTTTTGCGCTTTGACTACTAATTTGTAACTTTGCACTCCGAATTTAAGACTTAATGCATTAAACAGATACGATATGGCAAAGTTGAAAGGTGCCATTGTGGTGGATACTGAGCGGTGCAAAGGATGTCAGTTGTGCATCATTGCCTGTCCGCAGAAAGTTATCGCCCTGGCCAACAAAGTGAATCTGCACGGCTATCCCTACGTGGAGGCAGTCAACGAGGAGTCCTGTGTGGGCTGTGCCTCGTGTGGCATTGTCTGTCCCGACGGATGCATCACCGTGTATCGTAAAAAGATGGAGGAGTAAACTATGGCAGAAGAAAGAGAAGTTGTGTTGATGAAAGGCAATGAGGCTATCGCCCATGCTGCTATTCGTTGCGGATGCGACGGCTATTTCGGCTATCCCATTACTCCGCAGAGTGAAGTGATTGAGACACTGGCAGAGCTGAAGCCCTGGGAGACCACTGGCATGCAGGTGGTGCAGGCAGAGAGCGAGCTGGCCAGTATCTATATGGTATATGGTGCTGCCGGTGCCGGCAAGCGTGCCATGACCTCGTCGAGCTCGCCGGGCATTGCATTGATGCAGGAAGGCATCACCTACATGGCCGGCGCCGAGGTGCCGGGCGTGTTTGTCAACGTGCAGCGCGGCGGTCCCGGTCTGGGTACCATCCAGCCTTCGCAGGGCGACTATTTCCAGGCCACACGTGGCGGCGGCAATGGCGACTACAACGTCATTGTGCTGGCTCCCAACTCTGTGCAGGAGATGGCCGACTTCGTTGACCTGGCTTTCGAACTGGCCTTCAAGTATCGCAACCCAGCCATGATTCTGAGCGATGGTGTCATCGGCCAGATGATGGAAAAGGTGGTGCTGCCGCCGTTCAAGCCCCGTCGTACCGACGAAGAAGTGATCAAGCAGTGTCCGTGGGCCTCAACCGGCAAGCCAAAGAACCGCGACCGCGTGGTCATCACGTCGCTGGAGCTGAAGCCTGAGGCTATGGAAGCACGCAACCTGGCCCTTCAGGAGAAGTATCGCAAGATACAGGAGAACGAAGTGCGCTATGAGCAACAGCTGTGCGACGATGCAGAGTATGTCATCGTGGCATTCGGCTCAGCAGCCCGTATCGCCGAAAAGTCTGTCGAGCTGGCACGTGCCGAAGGCGTGAAGGTGGGCTTGTTCCGTCCTATCACCCTGTGGCCCTTCCCGACGAAGGAGATTGCCGCACTGGCCAAGGGCAAGAAAGGCATCTTGGTAGCAGAGATCAATGCCGGACAGATGGTGCAGGATGTCCGTCTGGCTGTCAATGGCGCAGTGCCAGTTGAGCAGTTTGGCCGTTTGGGCGGTATCGTTCCTGACCCCGAAGAGATTGTAGAAGCACTGAAAACTAAATTGATGTAAGGCTATGGATAGAAATCAAATCGTTCAACCCGAGAATATCGTCTGCAAGAAGCCAACACTTCTGAATGACAATAACATGCACTACTGTCCTGGCTGTTCGCATGGCGTAGTACACAAGCTCATTGCCGAAGTCATCGAGGAAATGGGCTTGGAAGACAAGGCCGTAGGTGTCAGTCCCGTGGGCTGTGCCGTGTTTGCCTATAACTATATTGACATTGACTGGCAGGAGGCTGCCCACGGACGTGCTCCCGCACTGGCTACGGGCATCAAGCGCTGCTGGCCCGACCGTCTGGTGTTCACCTATCAAGGTGACGGCGACCTGGCCTGTATCGGAACCTGTGAGACCATTCACGCTCTGAACCGTGGAGAGAATATCGTGATTGTCTTCGTGAACAACGCCATCTACGGAATGACGGGTGGACAGATGGCTCCCACCACACTGATTGGGCAGAAGACTTCTACCTGTCCTTACGGTCGTGACCCTGAGATACATGGCTATCCACTGAAGATTGCCGACATTGCAGCCCAGCTGGAAGGCACATGCTATGTGACGCGCCAGTCGGTTGAGTCGGTAGCCTCTATCAACAAGGCAAAGAAGGCCCTGAAGAAGGCTTTCCAGGCTTCGATGGACGGAAAGGGCAGCTCACTGGTTGAGTTTGTATCGACTTGTAACAGTGGGTGGAAGCTTAGCCCTGCTAAAGCAAATGAATGGATGAAGGAGAACATGTTCCCCTTCTATCCCAAAGGTGACTTAAAAGATACGACAGACAAATGAAAAAGGAAATCATAATTTCAGGTTTTGGAGGTCAAGGTGTACTCTCTATGGGTAAGATACTTGCCTATTCGGGACTGATGGAGGACAAGGAAGTCACTTGGATGCCAGCCTATGGTCCTGAGCAGCGTGGAGGTACGGCCAACGTGACGGTTATCGTCAGTGACGAGCGTATCTCTTCACCTATTCTCAGTAAGTATGACATTGCCGTGGTGCTCAACCAGCCTTCGCTGGAGAAGTTTGAACCGAAGCTGAAGCCCGGAGGCATACTCATCTACGACAGCTATGGCATCATCAATCCGCCTACGCGCAAAGACATCACCGTCTATAAGATTGATGCAATGGACAAGGCTGCAGAGATGAAGAACGGCAAGGTGTTCAACATGATTGTGCTTGGCGGACTGCTGAAGGTTGCACCGGTCGTTGGCTTTGGCGGAGTGGAGAAGGCACTCTTCAAGACATTGCCCGAACGCCACCATTCAATGATTCCTCTCAATATGGAAGCACTCGAAGTGGGTGGAAAAATAATAGAGCAGGTGGAAGGCTGATAGTTGTTAGCCCTGCTTGTTACGACGGTCTCACCTCCTGTTGCCTGAGGGCATCAAGAGGTGGGACTTTTTCTTTGATGAATGCGAATATCTTGCTAAATGCTTGTTGATTTGTGCGAAAAATATGCGTAAGAGGCATCGATTCTGTATTAATTTTTATTAAATGCCTTGCAGTCTCACAAATTATGTGTAATTTTACGCTGAAATACGAACATTGCATAATCCATGATACATAACTACTTTAAAACACTGGTATTGGCTTTCTCGCTTCTGGCACTTCCAGAGGTGGTGAGTGCGCAACAATTTCAGGCTAAATTGTCGCATTATTCTACCGAAAACGGCTTGACTTCGAATGCCATCTCTTATATATCCCAGGATGACTACGGCTACATCTGGCTGGCCACATGGAACGGACTTTCGCGTTTCGATGGCTACCACTTCTATAACTACCAGACAGGGGCAGGCAGCCACATACCCAATCTGCACAACCGAATCATGAGTCTTGCCATCGACAACGAGCAGAACGTATGGATGCGCATGTACGATGGCCGAGTGTTTGTGCTCAAACGTTCTATCGACAAGATTGTCAATCCCTTCGAAGGAATCAACGGTAGCGATGTCTTCTTCACCAACAATCCCCTTGTCGTGACCAGTTCGGGCGACGTGCTGGTGAACATCGAGGAAATAGGCCTCTACAAGATGCGCATGAGCAAAGACAAGGTTGAAACTCAGCTGATTACGACAGGCGACCTGAAGGTTACCTCGATGGCAGAGGGTTATCAGAATGACATCTGGCTCGGCACCAACAAAGGTGTGCACCGGATGGACATCTCCAATCTGACGGTTGAGCGCAAGGGCCTTTTCCTTGACGAGGAAGTCACGCGTTTGTTCTCCAATGGCTATAACATCTATGTAGGAACATTCAGCGGCAAGATTTTGTCTTTCTCATACGGCCAGGAGCCAAAGGTAATCAGGGCAGAAGGCAAGCATCCTATTACGAGCTTGTTTGTCGACAGTCATGGCATCGTGTGGTTCTCTGACCGCAGAGAGGGTGTGTGCAGAATGACGCCCAACTCAGCAGAGGAGAAGTACTACACACAGATTGTCACTGTGCCTGACTACGACGGACATGGCGCAGTATTCCGTGAAATCAACGGCACGGTCTGGATGCGCATGAACCGTGGCGGCTACGGCTATTATAACAGGGAGAACGACGAAGTGGAGTATTTCCATAATGACCCGACGAACCCTTGGAACCTTTCAAATACGGTCAACTCAGCCCTTGAGTTGAACGAGGGAGTCATCTGGGAGTCGACGAGCCGCCGCGGCTTGGAGAAACTTGAGATTCTGAAGAAGACTATCGACCGATTTCAGTTAAATCCAGATGAAGGACCTTCGCCCGAAAACGAGATTCGTGCGCTGGTCTACGATGAAAAGCGCCAGCAACTGGTCTTTGCCAATAAGAACGGTAAGCTTTTTTTAAAACGTGGCAACCAAGACTTCAATGTGATTTCAAAAGATGCTACGGGCAAGCCGTTGGGCCGTGTCTATGGCATCAGCATCGACAAAGCAGGTAACTACTGGCTTTGTTCCAAAGGTGACGGCGTTTACAAGTTTACGCCGCAGAATAACGGAACAGGATTCAATATCACTCAGTATCGTCACAGCGACAACGAGTGGTCGCTGAGCGATGACCGTGCCTACGGCTGCGTTGAAGACAGTCTGGGCAACCTGTGGATTGCCACCTATGGCGGTGGCGTCAACCTGATGACAAAGAGCAAGAACGGGCAGCCGGTGTTCTACAACTATAAGAACAACATGCACAAGTATCCCATGAGTTCTCATAAGAAGGTGCGTACTGTGGCACTCGACAATGACGGCAATGTGTGGGCCGGCACAACCGACGGTATTCTTATCATGTCGTATAAGGACAAGAAACTGTCGATTATGCCGCTGAAGCCTTCTGAACAAGATCCAGACCATATTCTCATGTCGAACGATGTTGTCTGTCTGGCCAAGGATCGTCACGGCAGCATGTGGGTTGGCACTAACGGCGGCGGTCTGGCCCATACGATAGGCAAGGACAGCGACGGTCGATGGCTCTTCGAGAACTTTGGTTCCAAAGACGGTCTGCCCAGCGAGGAAATTCGAAGCATTACCTTCGACACCAGGGGCAACGTATGGTTCGCTACCGACCATGTCATTTGCTCTTATGATGTAAATAAAGAGATTTTCACAACCTTCTCCGAACTTGATGGCGTGGACGAAACCTGGTGTTCTGAGGGTGCAGCCGTCTGTCTGCCCGACGGAAAAATTATCTTTGGAACAGTCAATGGATATTATGTCGTAGACCGTGCAAAGTTGGTTACTGCCACAGGTAATGTGCTGAAGCTGCGTATCACAGATTTCTGGTTGAATGATGAACTTCAGAGTCCGCGTCTCAACGACAACTTCGATGTCTACGTACCCGAAGCCCGTTCTATTGAGCTGCCCAGCCACGATGCGCTCATCACCTTCCGCTTTGCCTCGCTCAACTATCAGTTGCAGCATCGCGTACATTATCAGTATAAGCTTGAAGGCTATGACTACACTTGGTATAATGCCGATCGTCTGCGCACGGCATCCTACTCCAATCTGCCAACGGGCCACTACACCTTCATGGTCAAGGCCTTCCTGCTGGAGTCGCCCGACAAGTACGACATGCGTCAGATTGAACTGGATGTGCCTCCCTATTTCCTTCTCTCCAAACATGCGGTATGGCTCTACATGGCCATCATTGCATTGCTGGGCATTTGGCTGATGTTCTGGCATCAGCGACGGTTGGCCCAAGCCGAGAAGATTCGCTTGCTGCGCGAAGGTCCCCGCGATTCTGGCCAAGACATGGAGTCGGACGATTTCATCTTGTTTGTCAATGAGTATCTTGACATCCACTATGCCAACCCCATGTTCTCAGTCGACGAGTTTGTCCTCGCCTCAGAGATGTCTGAAGACGACTTTGCCCGCAAGATGCAGCAAAGCCTGGGCATGTCGCCTCGTGAATACGTCAATGAATTCCGTCTGAAGAAAGCCTTTGTGCTGCTCGACACCACCAACGACAGCATTGCCGAGATAGCCTTTAAGTGTGGCTTTGGCAATACGGCCACCTTCAATCGGCATTTCAAGGTAAAGACGGGAATGCTGCCTTCGACTTATCGAGACACGCATAGAAATGAAGGAGAAGAGGACAGAAAAACGAGCGATTAACATTTTTTTTGCTCGTCTGTTTTCCTTCTTCAATATAAATTCTTATTTTTGCAACTCAAAATATTGGGGGCGTGCTGGTTCGATCGGGATACTCATCAATTAACGTTTGAAAACCGGGCCGTCTTCTCTTGCCAATGGCGGGCCATTAGCTCCGGCAAAAACGAGTCTCGCTTGCGAGCGGTCGGACAAAGCATTCGTTTGCCGATGGATTACAAAGGCGGAGAGCACCCACAACCTGTGATAAAGGAGTTTTCATCACATCACCTGTGCGTCCCCATTTCTTTTTTCTTTTAAACAGCCCATTTTGATTATGTTTTCTGGCATCATAGAAGAGTTTGCCACTGTTGTGGCCATCCGTAAAGACCGAGAGAATATCGATTTCACTCTTACTTGTTCATTTGTCAGCGAGTTGTCCATTGATCAGAGCGTTGCTCACAATGGCGTATGCCTGACCGTAGTTTCCATTGTCCCTCCTACAGCCGATGGCACTTCGGAGGCCAGTCGCAACGGTACCTACACCGTCACGGCCATGAAGGAGACACTCGACCGCTCGAACCTTGGCTTGCTCAAGGTTGGCGACAAAGTAAACGTAGAGCGCTCCATGCTCATGAACGGTCGTCTCGACGGTCACATCGTTCAGGGACACGTCGACCAGACGGCCACATGTGTTGATATGCAAGATGCCGACGGCTCTACCTATTTCACGTTCCAATATCCTTTCGATTCAGAAATGGCGCGTCATGGCTATTTCACCGTCGACAAAGGGTCGGTCACGGTCAACGGAGTGTCGCTCACCGTATGTCGCCCCACACGCGACACGTTCCAGGTGGCCATCATTCCCTACACCTTCGAACATACCAATTTCTGCGATATTCAGGTTGGATCAGTGGTCAACATCGAGTTCGACATTATCGGCAAGTATATTGCCCGCTTACAGCAGTTGCAGTCTTGAACCATGAAGATTCAAGAGCTGCTGACTTCTTATGCCTGTTTGTCGCAGACAAAGGCATTCATTGAAACATTGCGGAAAAAGAATCCTCAGACCATTGTTCTCGATGGCCTGAAGGCTTCGAGTGTCCCATTGCTCTTCGCGAGTATTGCCACGAAGTATCCACGGACAATGCTTTTTGTCATGAACGATGATGAGTCTTCGGGCTATTTCTATCATGACCTTACGCAGATGTTGGGCGAGGATGCTGTGCTCTATTTCCCATCATCCTATCGCCGTGCCATCAAGTATGCCCAGAAGGACCCTGCCAGTGAGATTCTTCGTACTGAAGTGCTCAGCAAACTGAGTGAAGGCAAGCCGCTCTATGTGGTCACTCACCCTGAGGCTTTGGCAGAAAAAGTGGTCACGCGGAAAAGTCTTGGCAGTCACATGCTTTCTTTGGAACAGAATCAGACCGTCGACGTGAGCGACATAACGCGACAGTTGCGCGAGCTTGGCTTCAAGGAGGTCGACTACGTCTATGAGCCTGGCCAGTTTGCTCTTCGTGGCAGCATTCTCGATGTCTTCTCTTTCAGTCACGAATATCCCTTTCGCATAGACTTCTTTGGTGACGAGATCGACTCCATCCGCACGTTTGAAGTCGAGGATCAGCTTTCGCGTGAGCGCTGTTCACGCATCGAAATTGTGCCAGAGATGTCGTCTGTCGAAGAGAAAGAGTCGCTGCTGAAGTTTCTTCCTGCCGATGCCGTGCTGGTGTTCCATAATTATAGGTATGCGTGCGACATGATAGAGAATACCTATAAAGAAGGCTTCTCTTCGCAGGCAATGACCGAGCGACTGGAAGGTGCCACAGAGTTGGAGCGCAGCGAAATAGAGCGCGAAATGCGCCGTGAGTTGCAAATCATTGCCAGTTCGCAGTTTATTGCTGATAGCGAACCATTCCGCAGGGTAGAGCTGTCGGGTAGTGTGCGCGGCGACAATGCTGCTCAGTCGTCTGCCAGCATCCTGTTTCACACGAATCCGCAACCCTTGTTCCACAAGAACTTTGAATTGCTCACCAAGACACTTGAAGACTATCAGCTGCAAGGCTACGACATTTACATGCTGGCCGACAGTCAGAAACAGCTGGAGCGCCTGAAAGAAATCTTGCACGATGTCTTCACTCCCGTCGACCATACGCTGCACGAAGGCTTTGTAGATGATGACCTCCGGGCATGCTTCTTCACCGATCATCAGATTTTCGACCGATTCCACAAATACAATCTGAAGAGCGACAAGGCCCGCAGTGGCAAGGTGGCCCTCACGCTGAAGGAGATACAGCAGTTCGAGATAGGCGACTATGTCGTCCATGTGGATCATGGCATTGGCAAGTTCATGGGCCTTGTCCGCATGCCCATCACCACCGCTACGGGCGAACAGGCCTATCAGGAGATGATTAAAATACAGTATCAGCATGGCGACAGCATCTACGTGTCCATCCACTCGCTCTACAAGGTGTCGAAGTATAAGGCGCAGGATAATGGACAGCCCCCGCGCATGTCATTCCTCGGAACTGGTCAGTGGGAGCGACTGAAGGAGCGCACCAAGAAGCACATCAAGGACATTGCCCGCGACCTCATCCGTCTCTATTCCAAGCGACGTACACAGCGTGGCTTCGCCTTCAGCCACGACACCTATATGCAGCACGAGCTTGAGGCTTCATTCCTCTACGAAGATACACCCGACCAGCTGAAGGCCACGCAAGATGTGAAGGCCGATATGGAGACGGCTCGCCCTATGGATCGTCTGGTCTGCGGCGACGTAGGCTTTGGCAAGACCGAGGTTGCCGTGCGTGCAGCTTTCAAGGCTGCCGTCGACGGCAAGCAAGTAGCGGTGCTTGTGCCTACCACCGTGCTGGCCTATCAGCACTTCCGCACTTTCAGCGGGCGACTGAAGGACATGCCTGTACGTGTAGACTATCTTACTCGTGCACGCACCACCAAACAGACAACCGCCTTGCTGAAGGACTTGGAGGCAGGAAAGATTGATATCCTCATCGGAACGCAGAAGCTCATTGGCAAGAATGTGAAATTCCACGATCTGGGATTGCTCATCATCGACGAGGAACAGAAGTTTGGCGTATCGGCCAAAGAGAAGTTGCGCCAGATGAAGACAAACGTCGACACGCTCACGATGTCGGCCACTCCCATACCGCGCACGTTGCAGTTCTCGCTGCTTGGAGCACGCGACCTGAGCGTCATTCAGACACCACCCCCCAACCGCTATCCCATTCAGACTGAAATTCACACCTTCTCGCCTGAGATTATCGTCGATGCCATCAACTTCGAGATGTCTCGCAACGGACAGGTCTACTTCGTCAACAATCGTATCAGTGAACTTATCCATTTGTCGGAACTCATCAAGAAATACATTCCCGATGCCCGTGTGGCCATCGGACACGGACAGATGAAGCCCGAAGAGCTTGAGAAGATCGTGCTCGATTTCTCTAACTACGACTACGACGTGCTGTTGTCAACCACGATTGTTGAAAACGGCATCGACATACCCAATGCCAACACCATCATCATTAATGGTGCCCATAACTTTGGCCTTTCCGACCTTCACCAGATGCGTGGTCGTGTGGGACGTGGCAATCGCAAGGCATTCTGCTACCTGTTGGCTCCGCCACTTTCGGCGCTGCCTCCCGACTCGCGTCGTCGTCTCGAAGCCCTCGAGAACTTCAGCGGACTGGGTTCGGGCATCAACATTGCCATGCAAGACCTCGACATCCGTGGTGCTGGCAATCTGCTGGGAGCTGAGCAAAGCGGATTTATCTCAGACCTGGGCTATGAGACCTATCAGAAGATTCTGAACGAGGCTATGGCTGAGTTGAGAAACGAAGAGGACATCAACGATATAGTTGACCAGCCATCATCGCAGACGGGGGCAGCTGCCAACCATGTTCAATCGCCCATGCTCAATGTTCAGTGGGTAGCCGATTGCACGCTGGAGTCCGATCTTGAAATGTACTTCCCCGACCAGTATGTGCCAAGCGACTCAGAGCGCATGTTGCTCTATCGAGAGCTTGACCACGTTCGCGACGACCAAGAGTTGGAGGCCTATCGTGTGCGTCTGAAAGACCGTTTCGGCGCTATTCCCCATGTGGCCGAAGAGCTGTTGCAAGTGGTACGCTTGCGCCGACTGGGTATTTTGCTTGGCTGTGAGAAAATATTGCTGAAACAGGGCAGCATGTTCATGTTCTTCGTCAGCAACGACCGCAGTCCTTTCTACCAGAGCGCGGTGTTTGGCCGCATCATCGACTATATCGGCCAGAACGTTCGCCGTTGCAACTTGCGCGAACAGAAGGGCAAGCGCAGCATGGTTATCAGCAATGTGCCAACAGTTGAAGAAGCAGTACGCATCCTTCAGGCTATCAATACTGTTCCAGAAGGGTAGGGGAGAAGTACCTAAGGCGAGAGGGAAGTTTACTTGTGGGCAGATAATACTTGCTTTTTACTTACAGGAGAAACTGTATATCCCTCACGACGCAACAAGGCAATCAGCGACTTGCTGCCCATCAGTTGACGGCAGCCTACGGCTATCTATTGCCCCCCTACTATAATTGCATTAAAAATGTTCAAAAATGATATAATTCTAAATCTTTTTGATTATATTTGCAGGCAAAACGACCAAAGGCTTGCGATGAGTAACTGCACAAAATGGACAATCGGCATTGCTACTGTGCTCCACTTCCTAGTGGACGGCCTTTGTGTGTGTGCTTTGTATCTGATGGTTGGAAATGTCAATGCATCCGACCTTCCGATTCTGTTTCTTGTCTATAATGTTCTGGCTTTTATGACCCAGCCGCTGACTGGTTGGTGGATAGACCACAACCTGCATGGGGGACTGCTCCCTGCTATGGGACTGCTCTCTGCGGCTGTTGCCGTGCAGATAGTGGCTTTTCAATGGCACACGGATTTATTGTTGTTGTCCGTATGCCTACTGGGCATGGGAAATTCCGTCTTCCATGTCTGGGGCGGCAAGTTGACAGCTATTACGTGTGGCAATGACATGAGAAGTCTCGGTATTTTCGTTTCATCGGGAGTTTTGGGGCTGACAGTCAGTGTGCTTTATGCCTCCTGGTGGTTGTTGGCAACGATGTTGCTGCTTGTCAGCACTTTGGGGGCAATCGCCTCCCATGCTGTGCCGTCAGGTTCTC
>Ga0326511_10002341_pt1 | contig 15444 bp, 15 predicted proteins | sample 0_2496_0518_D_FD_203701 | JGI IMG/M metagenome (GOLD analysis project Ga0326511, IMG submission 203701) | Bovine rumen microbial communities from UC Davis, California, United States - 0_2496_0518 | ecosystem: Host-associated > Mammals > Digestive system > Stomach > Rumen | place: USA...
AGGGAGTGCCTTTTGCGAAAAGGATTTTAGAGGCAACGGGAGAGAGTGGTAACGAGGCTTTGATATGTGTCTTTTGAGAGACGTAAACAAGGTTTCCTTCGTCCGTCACATTCGCTTCGGTAAATCGTGAGTAGTCGCTATGCCTTGCGCCGGTAAGACAGCCTAAAATGAATTGTTGTTGCACGGTGGCTTCCGTGAGAGTGTCGGGGCGATATTCGATGATACGTCGTATCTCATCCTCGGTAAGGTAGATATGCTGCGACTCATCATCCTTGATGGTAAGCACCTTTCGCCAGTCACGTGGTATCTCTATCTCGTCAGAGTAAAGCTCGATTACGGCTTTTAGCTTTGCGCAGTATTGACGTGCGCTGCTTTGTGCTATATCAGAGGTGAGCCACGAGACAAAACGGCTCATATTTGGTTTTGTGAGGCTCTGCCAGTCAAAGGGCGTACCTGTTGCCTGCTCCCATTTCTCCGCTATCTTGCCATTCTTCGGATAGCGTTCTAATAATGCTTCTTTAAGTGTCTTCATCGCTCTTTCCTTTCTCTTATTACATCGTTGATATACTGGTTTATAGACTTCTTGCCTTTGTTGGCTCTTATCCACACGTATAGCTCCTCATCCAAACGAATGGAAAGGGTTATTGTGTCGTATTCAAGATGTGGTCTTCCACGACCCCTTTTTGTTCCCATAGAAAAATAATTTTGGTGGTTTGTGATTTTATTCTTATCTTTGCAGCGCATAACCGTTAATTCGGTTAATAATTTCGTTTTTATTACCCTGCCGCCTGCGAAGGTAGCAGGGCGTTTTTTACTCCTCTCCTCTCTTTGCCAGCTTCTCAGGAACGTCTATCTCATCCGTGATGGCTACCCTACGCCCATAGCCGATAAGCCTACGCAGACACGAGTCGAGATTTTCAGCAGGGAAGTCGAACGTGGTAACTACGTGGTCAGTGGTCGCCTGCATGGTAAGCAGTCGGCGACATAGCTGGGCATCTTCCCCGAAGGTGTGATAACTATCCCCTACCCGTAATAAAATTACGACATCTGGGTACTTCTCTTTGCACTCGTCATACACTCCTCTCATCTTGATAAATAATTTCTTTTCCATAACTTTACTTTTGCTCTTTATATAATTCAATATAATAAAAAAACCCGTCTATTTCGATTTGCATACTTCCCCTGAGCGGCTTTTCTCTCTCGTCACGAATAAACATCTTGCACGTGTGCATAGACGAAAGAACCTCATACGTGAATAAAAAAGACTTTTTCGCCTCCTTCTTAGTAAAGAAGTATTGCCGTGGCTGCATATATCGCAGTGGCAAATTGTTTTTAATAACATACCTTTTTTCCATAGCTGTATTTGTTTATTATTATAATACCCTCTCCAACTCTCCAATCTGGCACACCTGAGTAGTGGAAGGTCGCCAGTCGGTTAGTACTCGCTCTATTGAACATTCAAGGCATCCGCCGTTTATCCACTCGAAGATAACCGAACCGTCAGAGATTGACTCTATCTTCTGCGTCTGCTTCATCAAAGGATTGTGAATAATGCTACCTTCGTGCAACCATGATGGCAGGGAAAGGCGATGGTCTGCCGTTGGTCTTACCTGCGAACGGGTAGCCGTAATTTTGCACCCGCCTGCGGCGAAAAGGAAAACACAAGAACCTTTTACCCTCTCCACCTGACACACGATGACGTCATTACCGCACATATATTCAACGTAAGAGCCTTTTTTTACGCTCGTGAGCTGTTCTTTTGATATAAAGGTGTTATTATTCACCCGCTCAGTTACAACGGCTCTAACGGCTTCTTTTTGCTCTTTTTCGCTACTCTGCTTAAAAGCGTCGATAACGTCTATTAGGATCTCTCTCTTTGTCCTTATTGGCGAGGTTGAAAACATATCCTGCTCCCCGTTGTCGGCTGCCTTTGCCTCGTGGTTATATAAGGCAAGCAATCTTTTTAGTTGGCTGTCTTTTTTACCGTTCAGGACATCTGCGAAAAATAGCATTACGTCGTCGTGAAAGTCTGCCACGGTGGAACCGTCAAAGATTGTACGCTGCCGTGCATACTCCGAAACCTTCTCACCGTCTTTATAGTCTCCTTCTTTACGTGCCTGATAACATAAGGCAATAGCATCGGAAACCTCGCTTATAAGTGAGTATTCCATACTTAGACGGAAGTTGTTTGCCAACTCACCAAGGGCAAGAACACAAGAGCGACGCAGGCTCTTATAAGCAGTGGTCATTCTCACGCAGTCAGAAGAAGAAGAAAACACCTTCCCGATGAGCACGTTTTCCAAAAGCTCACGACCCGCAGCACTCACACTCTCGCCGTCTACATACTCCGCATATTGCATCGAAGATATGATACCAGCATGAAGCAACTCACCAAGGCAGAAGGTGGCGGCTTCCGTATTGCCATAGAAGTCCGAGAGAGTCTCAAAACCGTTGACAGTCGCAACAATTCTCGAAAAGGTATCATCGCCCACCAATTTACCGAGCTTCACGGCTTGTTCGGTCTTAGATTGCCCCTTCATCTCCTGAGCGTTGAACATGGCAAACGTAGTCGCCGTATATGGCAAAACATGGTCACTCTGGAATAGTAAGCGTGGATGGTCGAAGCTGTCTACCTGCTCAGGGGTAAAGCCGTAACGGGGCGCAGCCTCTCGGAGGTAGGCAATATAAATGCCATCCGTGCCCTGCATTGCCGCCAGCTCTCCCGCCATCGTCCGACCGTTGCCAGATAACACCACACCATCGGCGGAAACGATAACGGGCGACTGAATAGCCCGTGCATCGTATTCCGCTGCAATTTTGCGGGTAATCATTTGGGCGTCCTTGTCTCTTTGGTAGTCCCTATCGTTTACCGTTCCGCCTGCTGCATCAACGGGGAAACCCTCGGAAGGTGCAAAGCCGTTGCGGACATCGTGCGAAGGTGTTGCCGCTCCTGCCTCGGTTAAAATGTACCTGCCAACAAGATTGCGACCGCATGCCAAAGTAATACGATCCGTAATTCCTTCAACCTTGCGGGCTGCTTGGTACTTCTGCGTGATTGTTTGTAATTCGTTCATAACTGTATAGCTTTAATTATATAACCCTTGGCGGGTACATCGTACCCTTTTGGAGGTCTCCCCAAAGTGTTTTCCTTCTCTCCAGATGTTACTCGCTTGGCGGTTGCTTGCCCCGTGCGCTTTTTGCCGTCCCTTGCACGCTACGACGGTGGGGTGCGCTGCATCTCTTGCCCGTGCAGCTCGTAGGCGTTGCCCTTTTTAACTCCTGCAATCTCGGAGCACCCTTCACAGTGGGATCGCTGCCGCCCTCATTCATGAGCCTTTTTTTTGTTTAATGTGTGGAAAGCCTCATCAATGGGACATCGGCACCGAAAACACGGATAAACCACACCATTTGCGGCGGTGCTCGCTTCTGCTGCGGGTACACCAGTCATATATTGACACCGCCAACCCTATAAAATTATTTACTCTTTATCCCAAAACATTTTAATAAAATCGTCAGCCATAAAGTTAAGAATGTGGCGTTGTTGCTCGTTCAGGGTGTCGCCGTTGCGGATTGCCTCCAATAGTGGGCGGTAGTGTTGGCGGTAGTAACTCAGGAAGTCGCCGAAGCTCTCAAAATTGCCTGCATTGATGGATAGCACCACGCCATCACGGGAAACTATTACGGGCGACTGGATGGCGCGGGCGTCGTATTCCGCTGCAATCTTGCGGGTAATCATTTGGGCATCCTTATCCCTTAAATAGTCCCTATCGTTTACGGTTCCGCCGTCAGCATCAACGGGGAAACCCTTAGAAGGTGCGAAACCGTTGCTGTACTCGTGTAAGTTGTTGCCGCTCTCTATGTCGTTGGCTAATTGTGCCAGTGTCTTTGTCTGTTTCATAACTTTAATTTTTTAGGGGTTTATTATCCGTAAATCTCACTAATTACTGGGGCGTACTTGTCGCGAATGTTGTGCAGCTCGTCGGCGGTCATATTTGGATATATTTGGCGCACATCGTCCAAACAGTCTTCGCGGTGGCGGTTGTCTCTCCATGAATAGAACAATTCATGCGACAAAAGGAAATGAACGGCCAGGCTTTCGCGGTCGTAGTGCTTTTTCAAATCCGTTTCGCGGTTGGTGTTCACCTCGTCACCTTTCCAGTAGCTCGACAATTTATAAAACTTTTCGTGACGCTCGCGGAACGTCTCGCGGGTGTTGTTTGCTGTTGTCTTCATAATCTTTTTGCCCTGTTCGGGTCTTGGGTTTTATTGTGGTTTATAATTAAATAAATAATAAGAGGGGGCGCGGCTGTTATGCCGCCTCCCTCCGTGGGTTGTTGTCAGGGTCTAACACCTCGCGCAGGCGGTCGGCCTGGTTGCGGGTCTGTGTGCGTTCTATCAAGTCGAAGAGCTGGGCGCGGGCGTAGTCGGTGGCCCCTTGCAGGGTGTCGGGGTTGTACCCGTTGCGAATCTGCTCGGAGAGCGTCCAAAAGATAACGCCCAGTGCGTCGAAGTCGCGGCGGCTGTCGGGTGTCAGGCTTGCCAAACATGCGCACACCTCGCAAAAACGGGCGGCGGCTGTCTTCGTGCCTTCGTTGGTTTCCTGCTTCCATCTTTCGAGAGTGTCGGCGGGGATGGTCACGCCTTCCCACTGTTTGGCCTGTTGCATGATGTCGGCAAAGGTGCGCAGCATGTCGGCCACGGCTTCCAACATGGCGGCAATTTCGGGGGCCTGCTGTAACGGGGTGCAATCGGTCACGTTTGCGGAGATAGAAAAAAGTGTACCATCTTCGTGGAACTGGCAAACATAACGGCCGCCCTTGTAGGCCTTGTGTATGTTGGTAATATATCCGCGCAGCGTCTGCCCCTTGTGGGTGTAGTTGACTTTTGCCGACTCCTTGGCCCACTCTGGCAACGTTTCGCCCTCTTGGGCTGTGGTTGTGTCGGCTTGTGGTTCGTTGGTTGTCGGCTCACTCTGTGCGGCTTGTGGCTCGTCCTGTGGCTCGTATGGGTGGGCGGTCTGCCATTTCTCGAAATCCTTGCGGATGCGTTGGAAGTTGTGCAACATGTGGGCGAACTCTGTGGCCTTGTCGTCGATGTCGCAGGGGGTCACGCTGTCGAAGTCGAAAGCAGCAAAGGCGGCCACATGGTCAGTAATTCCGCAGCCGTTGGCGGTGAGATACGCGAAACCGTCTAATAATATGCGGGTACAAATGGCCACAACCTCGCGCCCGTCGGCGGTGGTGCGTCTAAAGGTCTGCCCAGGCTTTAGCCATGCGGGGGCGGTGGTGCGGTCGCTGTGTCGCTCTATCTCTTGCAGGGTTGCGCCCCTTAGTGCCTCCGACTCGGTGGCGGTTGCCGTTGGCTCGTCCTGCTCACGCATTGCGAACCAAGCGCGGAGCTTTGCCACGTCGTCGGGGTTGGTGGCTTCCCATCGTTGCGCCTCCTTGTTCCATTTTGCGCCGTGTGCCTTGATCTCGCGGCGGTGTTTGTAGGTGGTGCGGCTGTCGCCAATAACGGCCACGCCCTCGGCGATGTCTTCCAACGTCAGCCCCTCGGCGGGTGCTGTTTCCTCGCCCGTGGCGGTGTTCTGGGTGTCGGTCGGGGTGTTAGCAGTCTTGGCGGCTTTCTTGCCGTTGCCGGCCTTCTGTGTGCCGTTCTGCTTGTTCTCCCACTCTTCGCGCTGCTTCTCGATGTCCTGAGCCTCGCGGCGTAGTGCTTCCAAAGTCTCGGCCTTGATACCCTCAACGTTTACATATCCATAAACGGTGCATCTTATACCCTCTAATATAATGCCCACGGCCTCGAACTTCGCGGCGCGTTTCTGCTGGGTCTTATATCCTCCGCGGTCAGTGCCATATATTACGGGCTCACCGTCCCATGTTGAGCGGTGCCCAATCTGCACGGCCTCACCTTTTGCCAGTAGCTCGGCAGCTTCAAAAATTGTAAGTTCTTTTTCTTTGCGGTCGTCGGAGATATAAAACACCTTGCCGCCTAACGCCTTTTTGATGGCTTTATAGGTGGGACCATAGACGGGCGCGAACGTGGGAGCCTTTGGCTTCGGGGTTACATTTACGCGGACGTGCTCGGCTAACATCTTGCGAAGCTCGCGGCGGCTTACTTCGCCCGTAATGTCGGCCCAACATCCGTACATGTCGGCATGAAATTGGCCTGTGATGGTGCGGAAAATATTTGTCAGGTTCTCACCGTCAAAACCTGCAGCCTTTGCAAAGTTTCCTAATTCTTCCAAGTTGGCGGCGAACTTGTCGGCCTCACTCTTTGGATCGAAGTTTGCAAAGTAACGGGCGGCCATTTCCTCGGCCTGCTTCTTGCCTTCCTCGCTTAGTGTGCGGGATGTCTCGAAATTATCCACGTCGCCAAGTGCTTGGCCGTATGCCTCGCGCCATGGTGCCGACCCTTCGCGGGTTTTATAGTCGCCATAGTCGGCGTATGGGTCCGACTCGTAATAATTCGGTACGAAAAATGCCAACTCTTTGCAGGTGTCGCGCAGCTCCTTTTCACTCGGTCCATCCTCCCACGATATTATGAATTTCTCTTTCCAAATTTCGCCCGAAATAGTTACCTTTACTTTTAAGCCTGGGAAATAGTGATTTATTACCTTAATTATGTTGCGTTTTGTAGTAGCTACAAAGGCGGCGGCCTGCTTCTTGTCTTCGAAGTGGTAAGCGCGTATTCTGCCAGCTACAGCCACGGGGACACGTTCCAATATTGCAGCCCATGCGCGAACGGCTGCGGCGGTTACTTCCTGAGCTTTGCGGATGCGCTCGGCCCTCTCTCGCTCTTCCTGCTCGCGGGCGGCCTTCTCCTCAGCTTCCCAACGTGCCCACTCTTCACGCTCGCGTTGTTCCTCAGCTTCGCGGCGGGCGCGTTCCTCGGCGGTCTCGGTCTGGCGGCTCTCGTAGTTGTAAGCCGTGCCGTTTTGGTATTGCTTTTTCAGGGCTTCAAATTCGGCTTGCATGGCCTTGAATTGTTCTTCGTTGCCTCCTCGGTCGGGGTGCATGTTTATAACGTTCTGGCGATATGCCTTGCGTAACTCTTCGGCGTTGTGTATGTTATTAAAGTATTTCATAGTCTTTGTATTTATTTGGTTGTTTACTCTTTTATTTCTCTCTTGATCTTCTCCCACTCTTCTGGAGTGGCAGCAGTTAAAACTATAACCGCAATCGATATAATTAAAAATACTAACATATTACAACGTTTTCAAAATATAAGCCGTTAAAATAGTCTTTTAATACCTCCTTCGCTTTCTCCATCGTCGCCCAGTCTCCGCAGATCCCGCCGTATCTTGTTATATTTATAGATGTGCGGTATTTCATGCCGTTGAATTCGTTTGGCTTGGTTATCTCTGCTAAAGTCTTGCGTCCTAATTTATACAAAACCTTCTCAAATCCGAAGCGGTCCACTGTTTCTTTTGTCTTGATTGTAGTCATAACCTTTAATTTTTAATCGTTAATAATTTCGTTTCTTTATCTATTGCAAAGATAATCATTTTTTATTTAATACCAAAAAATAAAGCTCTTTTTTTACTAAGATATTATTATTTTCTTTATTTATTTGCAAGTATCGTATCTTTTTAGTTATTTTGCAAACCGTACATTACAAAAATATCGCATTATGTCTTATCAATTTTCATCACACATCAATACGACCGCAAAGTATTATAATTTACCGGAACGGGATATTTTCTTCGCTTACCTGTTGGCGGCGGGACTGGATCGGGCAGATGCTTATTATATCATTTACAACCGAGGACACAACAACAACCGAGACACGCACACGGCAACCGATGCCCAGGCGGCCGACTACCTGAATAACAACCCAGGGTTAAAATTGCTTATATCGAAACTAAAGAACTCGAAACGACCAAATACAAACAGCACGAGGGAAGAAGTAAGAGAAGCAGAAAGACAACAAAGGGAAAAAGAAGAGGGACTCAGCGAGAGAGCGAAAAAACTCAATAGCCGCCAAGGAGTTTCCGAACGCATCAAAAGCGAGCTTGACAGGGTCACCGGGCGCGATGCCATACAGGGACTTATGACACTGGCAAAACTCGAAGGATATGACAAGGAAGACAAGCGACCAGACGACGAAAGAAGATCGTTTTATTTGCCATATTTGAGCCGCTGCAGGGGCTGTGAATTGATGAAATTATACATACAGACGAGCGAGGAAAAAGAAGCGTCAGAATGAAAAAACACAGCTTCATTTTATACATATAAAATAAAACGAAAGGGGCACCCCGTCAGGATAGCCCCACCCCCCCTAATATGATATATATATTACGCTTTCATTCCCCCTCAAAAATTTTTCCAACTTTTTCTCAAAATTTTTTTCCAAAATTTTTTTCATTTTCCGTTCCAAAATTTCCTCTAATTTCAGCCAAATTTTGCCCAATTTCGTCCAATAAACTCCAACAAATTCCAAAGTTTTCCTCCAGTATTCTGCAAGGTTGTTCAACATTTGTTCAACATTCGCCATCCTACAAATTGGTATAATTGGTACAAAATTGGTATGATTGGTATTGTTTTGGTGTAAATTGTGTGATTGTGCGTTTTACACAACTGTGCGATTGTGTCTTATTATGATAAATAGAAATAGCGTTGTGCACACTTGGTTGTGTAGATGTGTAGCAAAATCGTTGAGGTTATTTATATTTTTTATATTCTCTTTTAAGAAAAGAAAATCTTAACATCCTCTACATTTTCCCTACACTTCTACATTACCATTTGTATCTTATTGATTTACAAGGGTTTGTAAAATGTAGTATAGTGTATTTTGTATGTATTTGCTATGTATTTAGTGTAATTTTCTCATATTTTCTACATTATTTAGCGTATTTATTTCGTATATTTGTGGCATAAATTTGAATTTTTGAGGTAAAACGGTTGTTTTTATGGATAGTGATGTACGTATATTGCAGCGTGAGTTATGGGATATAATGTTATCCGATGGTGGTAAGAGTATATCCGAGTTGCGCAGTATTCGCAAGCGTGAGGATCGTCGTGGCAGGGTAAAGCGGTTGTTGTGTCGTGCTATTGATACGAGTTCTTTAGGTTTGTTCAATGGTATGTTGTATTATTTTGGTGGCAGGGTGTATGTATCTATAACGACGCGTGCTTTCAAGAAGGTGTTGTATGATATTATGTCGATGCGTATAGAGTTGCCTGACGCTGATTTGGTACGTATGTCGGACATCTACGATGATTGTTTGAACGCTGTGTATAGCAAGCCGTTGAGTATTAGTGCTGGTGTCATGGTGTTTCGCAATGGTGTGTTGGATTTGGATAAGGGTGAGTTTCATCGTCGTATAGACAAGAGCTACGTCCAGATGTGGAGTGTGGACTACGATTATGTTCCGACTGCCCGTACATTCCTTTGGTATCAGTTCTTAAATCAGGTATTGCCAGACAAGTATCTGCAGGATGTCTTGCAGATGTTTTTGGGTGCGACGTTTATTGACCGTAGTAAGGTAAAGATAGAGACGATATTGATATTGTTAGGTAAGGGTGCTAATGGCAAGAGTGTCATTCAGCGTGCCGTATGCGGTGTGTTGGGAGAGGACTATGTTGCCACGCAGGAGGTAGGTCGTTTATGTAGCAGGGGAATAGATGGTGACGAGGCTGTAGCTTTGATAAACGGTAAGCGTTTGAACTATTGTACTGAGATGGAGTCTACGGATTTCTACAAGAAGTCTGCTCGTCTGAAGGCTATTGTCAGTGGTGAGAAGGTTCCTGCGAGGTTTCGTTATGGTATAGGTTTTGAGGCTATGAATATCCCTTTGTTGATGGCAAATGCCAATCAGCTCCCGATATTCAACAGGCGTGATGATGCCATGTTACGTCGTTTGTACGTTGTGCCTTTTAGTATTGTCATCCCTCCTGAGCGTCAGAACAAGACGTTGAATGACGAGTTGGTAGCGGAGTACCCTGGTATTTTGAATTGGATATTAGAGGGCAGGCAGAAGTTCATTGATAATGGTTATAAGCTGCCTGAGGACATTAACGCAGAGAAGTATCTGCGTGAGGAGGCTACGGAGTACATTCAGCCATTGAAGTATATGGAGATGAATGGTTGGCGTTCCACTCCTCCGAATAATGTTCAGATGGAGGCAGTGACGTGGAAGCGTCTTGTTGCGTTGTATGCTGGTTATGACAGGTGGAGCAGGATGAATGGTTTTGAGCCTTTGACGAAGACTGTTTTTGCTAATGTGTTAGAGAACCAGGGTGGTTTCCAGCGGAGGCGTGCTGCCAATGGCATTGAGTTTGCTGTCTTTGGTCAGGTCACGCTGACCCATCTAAAGAAGGAGGCGGAGAAGCTGCGTGGTGCCAAGAAGGTGAACCCGAAGGCTGCAATGATGTGGGTTGATGGCAAGCCGTGGATAACGTCGCAGAAGGCGTTGGCGGCTTATGCTGGTGTCACCTACACTGTTGTGATGCGTCTTGCTCGTGAAGGTAAGTTTGAGCCTTACACTAAGGCGTGGAAGGAGAAGCGTATCTATGATGTGGAGGCTTGTTGTCAGTTGATGCGTGAGCTGCGTGTCATAGCCTCGGATGAGGAGAAGGAGATACAGACCCGTATCTCTCAGGAGCTAAAATACTTCCGTAACAATTTCAATAGACGTATGGAATATAACAATCTGCCATACAGGAAGTATTCGAGCAACTATGAGCAGATAGAGGAAGGTATCATCGTAGTGCCCGACGAGATCTCTGATGATGAGATATATAAGATGGCTGTGGAGGCTGGCTATGATATGAGTCACTGGGAGCGTTTCGGAAAGGGCAAGGGTGCGTTTAGCCGCAGGGGTAAAGCCCACCTTGTTGGCACAGGAGAGGCTATTAAAAAGGATGAAGACGATATAAACAAATAAAAGCTATGGGAAAGAAGAAAGAAGAGAAGTGGCTGCAGGTAGGCGGCTTTGAGTTGGGGATAGAACGTAAGCAGGGAGAGCGGACACTGGTCTGTCGTTCGCTGAGTAAGGAGTGGAGTCTCCGTTATGGTGAGAGTTCTATGATGTACGCCCTGATGATGAACCTCATAAAAGAGGGCACGGAGAATGAGAATATCAGGGAGTATATACACTCGCTACTCACCACGTTCTTTGTCGTCACTAACCATACACACGACCTTGTAAGGCTGGGTAAGGAGGGTGCAATGCCATTTATGGAGGGCGTGGCGCAGCTCGTTATGCAAGAGGGTGCGTATGAGGCAGAGGCTTACAAGGCTTCGCCGGAGGATGACGAGGAGAAGGTGCTGAAAGAGACGGTGGAACAGGACGAGCTACGACAAGCCATAGAGGGTACATACGAGAGGTTAGAGAAGGAGGAGACGGCAGATGAAGGAGAATAGGTGGTACACCGAAGAGGAGCTGCAGGAGGCTAAGGCGTATCTGCGAGACAGGCTGAGAAACGAGAGGTCTATGACGGCAGACGTAGAGCAGTTGCTTGTTATGTATGCCGCATACCTCCTCACGGCATTGTTTGACAATCTGCCAGAAGAACAGGTTGAACGTATCATCGTCGAACTTGTAACGCAGCTATTGGCAGACTGCGAGCTGTTAGCAGTAGATGAACACGACAGGCGAGACACCATACTGGCATATATCCACACGGAGAGAGGAGGTGACACTCTTACGGGCAGGATAGAGAAACGTGTAAGGACGTACTATGACGAGATTCTTGCTACCTACATTGCGGGAAGGCTGCTGGGGAAAAAGTATGAGGAGGTGCTAAACGTTGTCACCTCCAGCCTTAACAACCCGTGGCATAACACTATCATAGAGGAGGCAAAAGAGAAAATACAAAAGGGTATTGTCGCAGGGGATGTGTCGAGGTTTGAGGAACCACACTACGGAAGGGGTGTTGACATATCGTCGAAGAAGGCAATAGAGAAGATAGCGGACTTCGCCATTGGAGATGCGTGGATGTACTGGGGATGGCTCGATGCAAGAGACAAGGGTGCTAAAGGGTACTTCGTGGAGAGGGGAAGCTCATACCCTTGCGATGAGTGCCAAAGTCACGTGGGTATCTTCTACCCTATCGAGGATGAGGACAACAGACCGCAGTATCATCGTAACTGTTGTTGTTACGTGGTGTATTCGTATGTTGAGAGGTATGCGTGAGTGAAAAGCCCATTAAAATAGTGTTAGTTGTTGAAGTTCATTCTCTATTCTCCGTTTTGCTACCTTGAAGTAGTGTTCGTCTTTTTCGATACCAATGTACCTGCGTTTCTCCTTGATTGCTGCAACGATTGTGCTGCCAGAACCCATGCAATTATCAAGAATTACCCCTCCCTTGTTGGTGTATGTCAGAACAAGGTAGCGGAGCAGGTCAACGGGCTTCTGGGTGGGGTGGAGATGACGCGATACGTTTGAGTTGTAGAAATCGTCATCCATTTGGAACTTGATGACATCTTTCGGGTATCTCATGTCACTGTCGTACTCATTCGTGAGTTTATACTCGCCATATCCGTTGTACTGCTTTTCGTTGCCTGATGGTCGCCTACGATATGGAATAGATTTCCACATCTGAGGATTGTATGTCGGCAACTTGTCGTAGAACACGCAGATATTTTCGTGAGCCTTCATCGGCATCTTCTTTGCGTTGAGAAATCCCGTGCCGTTCGCCTTCTCCCATATCCATTCGTATCGGAACATCGACGGATTGCTCATTATGAGTGCCGACGTGAACGGCTGCTGACTGAATAACACAATCGGTGCATTCGGCTTGCATATACGATGGTATTGCTCCCACAATGGCTCGAAAGGTATAACCACATCCCACTTGCAAACGGTTGTCCCATACGGCAAATCGCACAACACCATATCCACCGACTTGTCAGCGATATGTGGCATTAGTTCGAGACAATCGCCACAATAGATGTTGCTTGGTTCTACGTTGTAAACTTCACTTCTCATGTTGAGCGTATTTAATCTTGCGTCTTTGCTTTATTCTTTCTATCTCGTTAATAATCTTCATCAAGGCAGAATATTCGTCAGTATACTTATATCTCAAATAAGGAGCGGTATTCGGATTTTCTGTATTAAGGTTGTCGTATATGTTTTTAGAACCTTCGTTTAGAAATCCGACGCATAGCGTCAAGCCCTTTTCTTCATCGTTCCCTTTACAGAATTGGCATATACTGCAAAGATTTCCTCCTGCGACAATTTTATACTTTTTGTATCTGCTTTTTCTTGCTCCTTCCTTTTTATAAGGAAAAAACATTTTATAAGGACAATCCCCTACCCAATATTCTTCTCCTTTTTTGTTAGTACCAGTCTTATGCTGGACTGGGTGGACATCTTTGTATTTGTATTTTTCTTCTTTTATATTGTTTCCGTCAATCGTGATTTGATAGTCTATTTTTCTTTTGGTTGCATTATTATTTGAGTTAACATACAATTCTTGTCTGTAAACACCCATGTTTGAAGTGTTGCCACTAAAATAGATTCCTACCTCTACATCGTTTGACTCTATAATATCAAAGAACTCATCTATATATTTCTTGTTTATGTTTCCAGATGTATTATAACGTTTTTCCGAAAGGACTGAGCAAAAATATGTGTGAGAAGAAACGATGAGCACAGACTTTCCTGTATACTTACCTTTTGATATAATGTTGTTTATTCTCTTATGTAATTTTTCAAATGTTGTTTCTTTTCCATCAAACTTTCTTGTGTTTGAACGCCTGTAATATAGTGCAGGGTCAAAATGACCTGATATGGCTAACTTAGCCCACTCGTTTATCTTAATCTTAATGTCGTCTGAGTCTATATCAAGATTAGATACACGAATCGTTTTGATCCCAATAGAGTGAAACGCCCAATCCCTGTCGGCATCATAAAACTCTCTCTCTTCTCCTTTGTGTACCTTGCCGTTAAGTTCAAAAGCCAAGTTGTATTGAGGTATGTAGAAGTCAAGGAAATAACCTTTGTCGTTAATTTTGAAGTACGGCTGCTCGACAACCTTTACTTTTGACTGACTTAAAATTTGCGAGAACTTTCTTTCGTGAGAAGTTTTATTTGCTAAAAGTTTACGCTGAGTTTCTTCTATCCATTTTGAGTATTTGTCCCCAAGTTCTCGATAATCGTATTCCCTAACACCACAATAAGGACTTTCAAAATCACTTTCCGTTGTATAAACATTGATGTAGTTGGAACCATTGAAATAGAAAAAAGGATTTGGAACTTTGCCAACTACATTTGGATGGTCAATTTTCCATTTTTCTACCTTTTCGTAGCCTTTTCTTATTCTATTGACTAAATTATTTAATCCTAACAACATAATATATATTATATTTATATTATTATCGTACTAAATTATAACATTAACCAAGAACTTTGAGCCTTGAAAGAACGCAATTTCCCCTTATGGTATCGCTACCATTTGGATTTTGCGCTCTTGGTTCGGAAAACATTAACCTGTCACCCGTCGCCTGTCAATCACGCATGATAGTCATTGTAAGTGCTATCACTTCTGTCATTACACAACCTTACAAGTTGCATCCCCAAGCCGACAGAACAATGTTTCCATTGCATCCCCACTTGCCACCCATCGGGTTTCTCTTTTGGTGGTTGTTTAACTCAACGCCAAGCGTGACTACTGATACAATTCCTCTTTCAGTCTATATTGGACGTACAAACGTTGAGCGAGTGAAAACAAAAAGCCGAACATCTATATACAAGAAATCCAACTAAGCGTAGAGGAGCTTGTTGGATTGTATTCTTGCCTATAATGTTCGACTTTCGTCAATGTTATATGCGTTTAATATGTCCGTTACTTCAAGCCCTCTACTTCTTGTTTCACGTCGCAAAGATAGAAACATCTTTTTAATTGAAGAAAGAAAAGCACTAAAATCTTAGTGTTTTTAACACTTGTTTATTAGAATGTGAAAATACTAAAAAAGATATACTAAAATTTTGGTAGTTTACTAAGATAGTAGTATTTTTGCATCGTAATTCAGGTGCGAGGTGAATTGCAAGAGAGAAACATCGGTTTAATAGTCTCATAAGCTACCCTGACTCAAAGCTCGCACCTTTGTGGTTGGGGTTGCGCTTTTTTGTGCTATGGTAATCACGAGAAAGATTGAGGTTTTTGTCTGCGAGGACGACAAGGACATCCGTAGGGCATACTACGAGAAACTTTATGCCAACAGAGACGCAGCGGTGAAGATAGCGAACATGGCGATGAGCCATTTGTTTGCTCTCGACAACACCATGCCATACCTTAGTGATGAGGCAAAGGAGACGATAGAGTATATCGGCTGCAAGGGAACGAAGGCTACTAAGCAGAACGCTCCGTATGTGGTGGCGAGTGCAGCCTTCAAGGATAAGGGTATCTATATGGGAATGGTGCCGAGTGTGTTGCAGAACGTTCAAAAGATGTATCAAGATGACAGGAAGAAAGGTATGTGGAACAGGTCTTTGCG
>Ga0326511_10002342_pt1 | contig 15443 bp, 11 predicted proteins | sample 0_2496_0518_D_FD_203701 | JGI IMG/M metagenome (GOLD analysis project Ga0326511, IMG submission 203701) | Bovine rumen microbial communities from UC Davis, California, United States - 0_2496_0518 | ecosystem: Host-associated > Mammals > Digestive system > Stomach > Rumen | place: USA...
GATACACCTGAAATATGACTCATAAAAGTGATACCACCTCTTCCATATGCAATCGCTTCCGCTGCCAAGTACAGCCGCTTTTGTTTTTCATTCAATAATGGCAACATTGTCTTTACCTTTTCAATTAGTTTTTCTTTCATTCTATTTTCAGCTCCCTTCTTATTTATGATAGCATTTTTCACTTGTTTTGTCAATCTATATCGACTAATTTATTTTTGCACAGTTCCTAACACTTCTCCCTTTGGTGAAAAATATAAAAAGTATCTCATAAAATTCGCTCACTCTTTTGATAAGTTACGATTTTCATGTTGTTATGCTCCACAAAGTTCGGTAATGGCGAGAGCTATCATTTCCGCATCCATCAGCAAATGTTCACGGATGATAAATTCATCAGCTCCGTGCATATGTACATCTGTATCGGGGAAAGTTGCCCCGAATGCGACACCGCCCTCAATGTGATGTACATAAGTACCCCCACCAATGGCAAGGCATTTTCCTTGATTTCCGGTTACTTCCTCATAAACGTGTAAGAGAGTCTGCACGAATGGGGAATTTTCATCCGTATAATGCGGTTCATCACAGAGGATTGCTTCACACGAAATGGGGGAGAGCATTTCTTTCATTTTTGCAATGATATTTTCACCGTGACAGCAGACAGGGAAACGAATGTCATTATATGCGGTCAGTTTCGTTGCATCCATTTCCATCACGCTACAAACCAGAGTTAATGCCCCCGAAATGTCGTCATTCGCCGAAATTCCGTAGGATTTGCCGTCTGTTTCACCATAGGGGTATAATTGAGAAAGCTGGTGAATGATGTTGCCTTGTTGCCCTTTGAAATGCAGAGAATCCAGAATTTCCAGTAAAAACGTCAATGCATTTTTCCCTTTTTCGGGAGTGGATGCATGAGCGGATTCTCCGTTGACAGAAATTGTCACAAATTCATTATCTTCATTCACTACTGTTTCAGGAATTGCAGGGAAGTAACTGTATTCTACTTCACTAACTGCATCTTCTACTTCTTCCAATTCGACACCTTTTAAAACTACCTCAGCATGAGCAGGAACGGCATTGATGACATCGCCAGCCTTGAGCTTGATAATGTTAGATTTTCCGTCCGTGAAATCAAACGACAATTTCAGACGGCACATTCCTTTTTCGAGGTTGATAACCGGATAATCACCATCCGGCGTGAACACCATCGGGGGAAGGGTTCGCTTTTGCATATAATAGGCTAAATCCTCCGAGCCGTTCTCTTCATTCGTGCCGAGAATCAAGCGGACATTGGATTTCATGGGAATTTGCAGTTCCTTGACAGCCCGCATGGCATAAAGGGAAGCAATGGCAGGACCTTTGTCGTCAGACGTGCCACGACCTAATAATTTATGGGTAGTTTCATCATAAATTATTTTGTAGGGGTCAGAATGCCAGCCGTCACCCTCTGGCACAACATCCAAGTGAGCCAGAATGCCGAGCGTGGTTTCCATTTGATTGAGGTCTGCACTTCCTGCATAGTTATCAACATTTTCAGTGGTAAAGCCATATTTTTGGCATTTGTCCAACATCAATGCCAAAGCCTTTGCAGGTTCAGACCCGAACGGCATATTTTGGAGGGCATCCCCCTGTACACTGCGGACGGCGACAATTTCGCCCAAATCTGCAATCATTTCATCCGCATGGGATGTGATATAATCATGAATTTCTTTTTGATAACGCATACAAAATACTCCTTTTCATTGAATTCTGTCGGCTAAAATTTTCGTGATGATTTTCGAAATTTCAGCATTTTTATCAAATCCGATAATATCAGGATAGAAAATATAATCAGAAATATTCGAAAGACCTGTTTCTTTTTCCAGCACCTTTAATTGAAAGTCCATTTCCGATTCACTATATTGACATTCGCTGATTTTCCGGACAATTTCAGCCAATTGTTCATCTGTCAATCCTTTGAAATCAGGTTCAGGCATACAAAAAGAGCGTGCTAATTCATCCAGACTTGTCCAGCCCCAATATTCCAAACAGTCATTGACAGAAATTGTCTGATTTCCTGTGATTTCACGCAATTCCAACAAAAGTTTATCCGCCTTTTCACTGTCGCCAAAATCGGTGATTTTTTCAATGATTTGCATAATTTCCTGCAATTTTGCATCAGAATTCATATTTTACATTCTCCTAAAAAATGCACCGTCCATTGAGAACGGTGCATGAAAATTTATTGTTTGCAAAGCTCCTTATACAGTGCTAAATAAGAATCAGCGGACGAACTCCAACTGAAATCAGACTGCATTGCACGTTTTTTGAGAGCCTTCCATTCTTCGGGGGTATCATAAACAGCCTTTGCACGTTTCACGGCATCTAACATATCATGCGCATTATAGGTCTTGAAACTGAAACCATTTCCGTCATGATTGCCGTCATCTTTAACGGAGTCACGCAGACCGCCAGTTTCACGCACAATCGGAACTGTACCATAGCGCATGGAAATCATCTGAGCGAGTCCACAAGGTTCACTTTGGGACGGCATCAGGAACATATCCGCACCAGCATAAATTTTCCTTGCTAAATCCGGCTGAAATCCCAATGTCACACTGACTTTATCAGGGTATCTTGATTGCATTTCAGAGAAGAAATCCTCATAGATTCTTTCACCGCTTCCCAAAATGGCAAACTTACAGCCCATATTCACAATATCTTCAAAGACGTAGCGAATCAGGTCAATTCCCTTATGAGATACAAACCTTGTTACAATGCCAATGATAGGCTCGTCACCCTCTTGCAAAGCCAATTCAGAAAGCAAATTCTCTTTGCAGGCATCTTTTCCAGAAAGCTTTTCAGCACTGAACTTTTCAGCGATTAAGTCATCTGTTTCGGGATTGTACAAAGTGGTATCAATGCCATTGAGAATGCCACTCAACTTATATTGTTTATTGACAAGGATTCTGTCAAGCCCGTGGGAATACCATGGGTCAAGAATTTCCCATGCATAACTTGGGCTGACAGTTGTAATCTTATCAGCGGTTTCAATTGCGCCCTTCATCATATTGATAGCACCATCATATTCCAGAATGCCCATATGATAAAGCGGAATGCCCATCACTTCATTGAGGACTTCACGCCCATAATTTCCCTGATATTGGATATTATGAATCGTGTACACGTGCTTGATATTCTGGAAACCCTGCTGATATTTATAGAATACCTGATAAAATACCGGAATTAACGCTGTCTGCCAGTCGTTTTCATTGATAATATCCGGCTTGAAATCGATACAGCGCAGCATCTCCAGAACTGCCCTTGAAAAGAATACAAATCTTTCACAATCATCATAGAAGCCATAAAGCCCATCACGCTTGAAATAGTATTCATTATCAAGAAGATAATAGGTGACACCATTCCAGATAGCAGTATAAATACCGCAATACTGCTTGCGCCATGATACGTCAACAGTGAAATGTGTCAAAGAAGTAAGCTGAGCGCACAATTCAGGATGTGCTATTTTAATTGATTTATAATATGGCATAACGACCCGACAGTCGTGACCCTTTTCCATTAAAGCATGAGGCAAAGAGCCAATCACATCCGCCAGACCGCCGGAGGCTGCGAACGGTACAGCCTCACTTGCAGCAAACAGTATATTCAAGGTTTGTCACCTTCCATTCTTCCTTAAAGTTTTGCGTTCTTCCCAATATAAACCGGATAGCTTTCAGAGCCGGTCAAAACTCTGCCATCTTCTGTCGTTACATTCTTATCTGTGATAACAGAAGTCAAAGAGCAATCACTTCCAATTGTTGTCCCCTGCATCAAAACGCAGTTCTTGACAACGCTGCCCTTACCAACCTTAACACCACGGAACAGGATACTATTTTCAACAGTTCCCTCAATGATACATCCATCAGCAATCAAGGAATTGGAAGCCTTAGATTCCAGACCATATTTCACTGGTCCATTGTCTCTGGTCTTAGTATAAACAGGAGCATCTATCTTAAACAATGCCGCTCTGTTTTCTGCTTTGAGAAGAGCCATATTTGCACGGTAATAACTCTTGACACTGTCAATTCTGGAGAAATAGCCGTCAAATTGATAGCCCATGAAATTGAATTCCTTCACACGAGCCTGTAAGCAGTCACGAATGAAGCTATATTCATTACGGCTTGCAGCTTCCTTAACAATTTTGGCAAGGAAATCTTTTCTCATCACATACATATCCAAGCAAATCTTGCATTCACCAGATAACTGCGGGTCAACCAAAACAGTTTTAATTCTTCCAGTTTCATCCATTTCAAGGACATCAACACAAGAGCCGGACTCTTCACTATACTTGTAATTGCCATAAACTGCGGTAATGTCCGCACCGGTTGCAATGTGCTGATTGATAACGTCCTCAAAGTTGATATTGCATACATAGTCGCAGTCAGAGAGAACGACATATTCACATTTTGCATGTTCCACATAGCTCCATACATTATTCAGAGCTTCCAGACGACCACGGTAAATGCCTTCTGCACCACCATTCTGACTGAACGGAGGGAGCAAATGCAAACCGCCTTTCTTTCTTGCTAAGTCCCATTCACGACCTGTTCCCAGATGGTCAAGCAGTGAACCATAATTAGACTTTGTAATCACACCAACTTGAGTAATTCCAGAATTCACCATATTGGAAAGCGGAAAGTCAATCAAACGATAACGACCGCCAAACATGATAGAACCCATTGTTCTCTGTTTTGTCAACTCCACAACGGTAGAATCGTGCAGAGAGGCAAAAATCAAACCAAGTACATTATTATTTACACCCATTTGTGAAACCTCCTTTACGCATTTTCAACGACAATATCTTCGTTTTTACCGATGATTTCTTTCGGCTTCACGAATGCACCACTCGGAACAGTAATATTATGTCCAACCACTGCAATGCCCCAATCGTCACGATTTTCAATACTTTCAGGGCTAACACCAATCTTTGCACCGGATTCTACAACGCAGTTTTCACCAACAATTGCATATTCTACCACTGCACCAGCCTTAATCACTGTTCCGGGCATCAGAATGGAATAATTGACCACTGCGCCCTCTTCAATGGTAACACCAGAGAAAATGACGGAAAAATCAACCTTACCACTAATGCTTGAACCTTCTGTAATCATAGAATTTTCAATCTGTGCATTTTCGCCGATATATTGCGGTGGCATATTGTTATGTCTTGCATAAACCTTCCATTTCGGGTCATACAAATCCAACGGAACGGACGGGCTGAGCAAGTCCATATTTGCTTCCCACAAAGAATCCAATGTACCAACATCTTTCCAATATCCATCAAAGGTATAAGCAAATAAGCGTTCCTTATTCTGGAGCATTGCCGGAATAATATCCTTACCAAAGTCCTTAGAACCGGTGTTTGCATTTTCATTTTCAATCAGATATTTCTTGAGTTTCTTCCATGTGAAGCAATAGATACCCATAGAAGCAAGGGTAGATTCTGGATTTTTCGGCTTTTCTGTAAAGCGTACCACTCTGTTTTCCGCATCTACTGTCATGATACCGAAACGAGAAGCCTCTTCCATTGGTACATCAATGACAGCAATTGTACCATCAGACTGATTCTTTTCATGGAATTCTACCAATTTGGAATAGTCCATCTTGTAAATATGGTCGCCACCAAGGACAATCACATATTCAGGGTCATAGCGTTCAATGAAACGCATATTCTGATAAATTGCATTTGCAGTACCCTGAAACCAGTCTGCACCTTCTTTGGTTTCGAATGGTGACAATACATGGACACCACCATACATTCTGTCCAAATCCCAAGGCTGACCATTTCCGATATATTCATTCAAAACCAATGGTTGATACTGTGTCAATACACCAACTGTATCAATACCGGAATTGGTGCAGTTGGAAAGTGCAAAGTCAATAATACGATACTTACCGCCGTAAGGAACGGCAGGCTTTGCCACATTTTGCGTCAGGGCATATAATCTGCTGCCCTGACCACCAGCCAACAGCATAGCGATGACTTTTTTCTTAGCGTTCATAGTTTTCCCTCCTGTAATAACAATCAAATCAAATTCAGTATCAGGTTTCTGTCACTTCTTCAACGGATTCTGCTTCTTTTTCCTTTGCAGCTGCTTCCTTTTCTTCTGCCTTCTCATCAGCTAATTCAGCAAGAGACTTTCTAGGTTTCTTGACAGGAACTCTTTTCAGGTACAGGACGGACAATGCCGGCAACGTCAAAGAAATACACTGGTCAAATCCATGCATACCATACTCAATTGTTTCATAAGATGTCAATGCAAGACCCTTTCCGCCAAATTCCTCATCGTCTGTACTGAACAGCAATTCATATTTTCCTTCAAACGGTACACCAATCTTGTAATCTTCACGAGTGACCGGTACAAAGTTGCAAATTGCAATAATTTCACTGCCATCATCAGCAATTCTGCGAAATGCAATCACACTTTGCTTGTAGTCATCATGTGAAATCCAGCTGAAACCGCCCCATGAATCGTCATTATCCCATAATGCTGGGGTATCGAGATAGAGTTTATTCAACTTCGCTACAAAGTCCTTAGTTTGTTTGTGTTCTGGTTTGTCAAGCAATTCCCAATCAAGGTCAGTTTGATAATTCCACTCATTTTTCTGTGCAAACTCCTGCCCCATGAAAAGCATTTTCTTTCCGGGGTGTGCCATCATATACGCCAAGAATGCACGATAAGAAGAGAATTTATCCCCCTCTAACCCCGGCATCTTGTTAATCATGGAACACTTACCATAGACAATCTCATCATGAGAAATCGGAAGAATGTAATTTTCAGAGAAACAATAGAAGAAGGAAAATGTCAGTTTGTCATGATTGAAAGCCCTGTAAATCGGGTCAAGTGACATATACTGCAACATGTCATTCATCCAGCCCATATTCCACTTGAAATTGAAGCCTAAACCACCAATATCCGTTGGCTTTGTCACCAAGGGCCAAGCAGTAGATTCCTCTGCAATCATCAAAACATCAGGATGTTTCGAGAAGACAGACTCATTCAATCTCCGGAAGAAATCAACTGCTTCCAGATTTTCATTACCGCCATTGATGTTGGCTGTCCATTCACCGTCTCTTCTGTCATAGTCAAGATAGAGCATAGATGCCACTGCATCCACACGCAAGCCGTCAAGATGGAATTCATCCAACCAATAACATGCACTGGAAATCAAGAAAGAACATACTTCACCCTTGCCATAATCGAAAACCCGTGTTCCCCAAGATTTATGCTCCATCTTTTTGGGGTCGGTATATTCATAACAACAAGTGCCGTCAAACTCATACAGACCAAAATCATCCTTTGGGAAGTGGGCAGGAACCCAGTCCAAAATGACACCAATTCCAGCTTGATGGAATAAATCAATCATTTCACGGAACTGGTCAGGCGTACCATATCGGGAAGTGGGCGCATAATATCCAGTAACCTGATAGCCCCATGAGCCATCATATGGATATTCTGTCAAAGGCATGAATTCGATATGTGTGTAAGACATTTCCTTGACATAAGGAATCATTTTTTTAGCGAAAGCAACATAATCGAGAACTGTTCCATCTTCATTGCGCTTCCACGAATCAAAATGTACCTCATAAATGTTCATTGGCTGTTTATAGACAACCTGCTTTTTCTTTTCCTCCAACCATTCTGCATCATTCCATACATAGGAACTTTCATAGATTTTAGATGCATTGGAAGGACGGGTTTCGAAGTGATGACCATACGGGTCAGATTTCATGAGAAATTTTCCGGTTCTTGTTTCGATGCTGAATTTATACATCTCAAATTGGGAAAGATTGGGAATGATTGTTTCCCAAACCCCATCGGCAATTGTGTGCATGGGATTCACTTCTCTATCCCAATGGTTGAAATCGCCAACAACCGAGATACTAACGGCATTGGGAGCCCATACACGGAAACGATGTTTCTTTTCACCATTTTCTTCAATTGCATGAACCCCGAAGAACTTATAGCTCTCACAGTTTTTCCCCTGATAGAATAAGTATAGTGGGAAATCATTTGGGTTGCTTACTTGTTCGCTCATAGCATTACCCCCTTTACATTTATTATTTTATCAGAAAATTCATGATGTTTCAAGTGTTTTCCGCCTCCGTGTCAAAATTTCATATAGTTCTATAATTTTGAACTTTTATTTTTGTGCAACTTTCACAATATTTTTGGAAAGGATGTCATAGTTCTAGAAGTTTCAGGCATCAAATTTGTAAGAGATTGACAATTTTTGTCATCTGTTTCACATACAATTCTAGCGACAATTACAGTCATATCATCACGCTGATTTCCGCCAAGGAATACCGCAGACTTTTCACAAACAGAATCCACAATTTCAGTCAAGGGTAAATCCTGTTGCAGGAGCTGACGGATGTAAGGAAATTCCGCTTCTCCAATTCCATCCGATACCATCACAATGGCATCCCCCTCGTTGGTAGTGACATGACGTGATGAGGGCATTGCATCCGGTACAATTCCCACAGGGAAACTTTGTGAACTAATCCTCTGCATTTGTCCGTTGCTATAAAACAATGTTGCAGCAGCTCCTGATTTGCTGACCGTAATAATCCCTGTATCCACATTCAAAAATAAAATATCCAGCGTTGCAAAATTTTCGGTACTGGTTTCTGTTAATAGCATCATATTCACCAATTTGACAGCCGTTTCCGGTGGCATTCCACTAGTTACCATTTTCCGGAATGTCCGCACGGCAATTCTTGAGGCAAGGGATGCCATACTACCGCTTCCCATGCCATCAGACAAGACAAGATATTGATTTCCGGCGGAATCCGTGAAAGCATCTGCATGGTCTCCACAGCGTTCATATTCGGGTGCATTGATGCTTTTATACGCATACTCCATGTAATAGGGTGCAACCTCTGAAAAGCAATAGCGAAAGCATTTTTTTTGTTCGCATTTCATGAAATTCAAAGGCACATTCAAACGTCTTGACAATAATTCCTGTACGGTGGCAATGGGAAAATTTTCCTGTTTGCTGTAAATTTCTGCACAATATCTCCCACTTCTCAATTGATACACGAAACAAGATGCTTCATCACAAGCACAGGTATGTAAAATATTCTGTAATGCTGCGGTTTCCGGTTCGGAGCAAGTTCTTTCACGTCGGGCGGCGGTATCTGTTGTAAGCATTTCCATCAATTGCAGACATTCCAGCGTAACGGAACGATTCTGGAGCATATGAACCCTTTGCATTTGAGCGAGTGCCGTTTTTCTGGTAATTTCGGACGCTGCCGAAAAAAGCCGTTCTTTCCGGAGACAATAGAATGTATTCTGTGACTCATGCAAGAGCATTCGAAAACAAATTTCTGTTTTCCTTGCGTTTTCCGGCTTCCAGCAATCCTGACAGCATCCTGTACAAACTTGATTTCGCATCTGTGAAACGGCATCTTCCGGCTTTTGGATATTCAGGCGGTGCATGACTTCGGAGGTTTCGTCATGAAGTTCCTGCATGGCATTGCTCAAAAATCTCTCTTGCCTTGAACGTGCCAAGCGGTCAGAAGTCCGCACCTCTTCAGGAGCTATCAAGATGTAAATATCAACATGACAATACAAGGCATACAATGTGCAAGCTAATATCAGTTCAATGATGATTTTCACAATGTCTGTATGATTTCCCAGCATCGCACAACTTAATAATTGCATTAAAAAAAATGTGGGGATATAAAACGCATTCGGAAAACTTGACACGAACCCTGCTAACATTCCTGTCACTGGTAAAAATAATAAGGGCATTCCCAATTGTACCCCACAAAGTACCACACCACAAGCAGTCAATGCCCCACATAATGTACCGCCTTGCTGATGTAACTGCTTTGCACAAAGCATTGTCAAGGCAATTCCAATAATCCGCCCCAAATTACAAAAAGCCGTATCTAATCCGCATAATGCCGTAATGGCTAGCATATAAGAAAGTGAAAAAGCAAAACTCTTTCCGGCATTGAAAGAGATTCGTTTCTGTTTTTTGAGGTGATTCCATGCATCTGCTAAAAAATAGGCTGCAATTCCTGTTAATAACGCTTCCACAATGTAAAGCGGTATCATGCCTTTTCGGGTATTCAGAAAGCAATCTACAAAAAAGCCCCCTGCAATTCCTCCACACGCTGTAATGATTGCCAAAATGGAAGGCTTCAATCTGTCACGAAATAGCGCACGAATGCACACGACCCCTATCAAGGCAGCCACCAGAAAACGCATTTCTTCCGGTGCGCCTTCTGCGATATATGCCAATAATGCCCCCGACAATATCGCAAAACTGTAAAGCGGTGTGCAGATTCCAGCAATGGCAACCGCCAACGGTGAAGCCGTTCCGCTGACTTTTCCTATCGATAGCAGAAATCCCCCTCCCAATGCCAGAAAACAGCACACCAGAACCCGAAAGGGTTCATGTTTCCATAGTCTTTTCAATGTCAACAAAGTTGCATCCTCTCCTTTGATAAATCATATAATATTATTATACAATACTTAGAATGCATCTTTTGTCAAAACGTGTTGGAATTTTACGGAACTTTCCATAAAAATCATGCTATTTCCTGCGAATTTTTCCGTTTCCCAAAAAAGCACCGCCATTGGCAGTGCTTCTCTGAAAAAAATTATATTTTGTCAGCGTTCTGAAATTGGTCAACAGCATTACTGAGCCTTGCCAATTCCTCCATTGTGAGTGATTCAATCCGCACGGATGGCAACAACCCAGCCGTTTCAAAAATCGCTGAAATCTCATTTTTCGGGATTCCCAATGCACCAGCCAACACACCGCCTAATTGCTTTCGTCTCTGCGAAAATCCAGCTTTCACCATGCGGAAAAATAATGCTTCATTGGCAATGTTCCAAGGTCTTTCAGAATGCAATTGAATCTGCATCACAGCAGAATCGACATTCGGGGACGGCATGAAATTTCCCCTCGAAACATCAAATAATTTCGTTGCCTTTCCATAATATTCCACGGCAACGCTCACAGCTCCGCTCTCACGGCTTCCAATGGGCGCACAAAGCCTCTGTGAGGCTTCTTTCTGTACCATGACTGTGATGGTTTCAATGGGTAAATGCTCCTCTAATAGGCGCATTAACAGGGGAGAGGTGATATAATACGGCAGATTCGCACACACTCCCACATGAAGCCCCTGAAACTCATTCTCAATGAGGGACTGCAAATCATATTTCATTGCATCCCCATGAATGATATGAATGTTGTCAAATTCCTGCAAAGTCTCGTCAAGAATGGGGAATAAGCGTTCATCCAGTTCGATGGCAACCACTTTGCTGGCACGTTTGGCGAGTTCCGCCGTCAATACTCCAATTCCTGTCCCAATCTCCAGAATGCCCCATCCTTCACGAGCGTTCCCCATTTCAGCAATTCGGGGGCATATGGTCGGATTGATAATGAAATTCTGTCCGAGGGATTTCGAAAAATGAAATCCATGCCGTTCCAATAATTCTTTGATATATCCAATATCCGTCAATGCTTCCATACTTCACCGCCTAACGCTTCTATAATGGCTTCTGCACAGTGAATGCCGTCCACTGATGCGGATGTAATGCCCCCTGCATAGCCTGCGCCCTCTCCGCACGGATACAAGCCTTTCACAGTTGTACAATGATACGCTTCATTTCTCAACATCTTGACAGGGGAAGAGCTTCTTGACTCGACACCTGTCAAGATTGCATCCGGTTCGGCAAATCCGTGTAAACGCTTGTCCAATTCGGGGATTCCGATTCTCAACGTCTCACAAATATAGTTTGGTAAATATTGGTCAGGAGATGCAAATTTTGTGGACGGGGTATAAGTCGGGGTAATCTTCCCGAAAGAAGTCGATTCTCTCCGTTTCAGGAAATCCCCCACACGAATGACAGGAGCTGAATAATTTTTTCCGCCTGCAATAAATGCCTTTTCCTCGATTACTCTTTGCAGATACATTCCAGCTAACGGGTGTTCACTGCCGAAATCTGCCGGAGTAATCCCCACCAATAAGGCACTGTTCGCATTTCGTCCGTTTCGTGCAAAATTGCTCATACCATTGACAGCAAGACGATTTAATTCAGACGATGCCGGAACGACTTCACCCCCCGGACACATACAGAATGTGTACAAACTTCTGCCGTTTTTCAGGTGAACGGCTAATTTATAATCTGCTGAACCTAATGCAGGATGATTTGCAAATTTTCCATATAATGCCCGATTGATGTCGGATTGCAAATGCTCAATTCTTACCCCCATGGAAAAGGGCTTTTGTGCAAGGGGAATGCCGATTTTGTGTAATTGCTCCATGGTATCTCTCGCACTGTGTCCAAGGGCGAAAATAGCATAATTGGTTGCAATTTCGAAATCCTTGTCATTTTCGGTATACTGAATTGAGGTCAATGCATTGTCTTTGGTGGTGAAACCTGTCATTTTGGCACGGAAATGAATTTCTCCGCCCATGACCTGAATCATTTCACGGATATTTTTCACGATTGCTGTCAGATTATCCGTGCCGATATGGGGTTTTGACTGGTATAAAATTTCTTTGGGTGCGCCGAACTGTACAAACGTCTCCAACACAAAACGGATTCTTGCATCTTTGATACCTGTGTTGAGTTTACCATCTGAAAACGTCCCTGCACCGCCTTCCCCGAACTGAATATTGCTTTCTGGCAGTAATATTCCATTTTCACGGAAATTCCTGACGTGTTGCATACGCTCTTCCACTGGACAGCCACGCTCCAAAATGATGGGTCTCATTCCGGCTTTGGCAAGGACATAAGATGCAAACATCCCAGCAGGTCCAAACCCCACAATAACAGGTCTTTGCTGTGTATGACAGATTCTGACCTGATATTTCAGATTTGTCGCTTTTGCAATGTCCTTGTCTTTTGATAGGACACGGAGAATTTTATTTTCACCCTCTGCCTTGACATCAACGGTCAAAAGAAAAGTAATATTGTCTTTTTTTCGGGCATCCACGGATTTTTTGCGGAGCTGTACGGATTTTATCTGATTGAGTGGAATGTGTAGTTTTCGCCCAATGATATGCTGTAATTGTTCGTCCGTATAGTCAAGCGGAACACGGATATTTTGTATTCGAATCAAAGTATTTCCTCCTTTATCAAAATGGGGGAAATTGCCCTTTGAAGCCTCAGCACAAATTGCTAAAAGCTAATGCAATTTGCACTGAGAGGGCAATTTCCCCCATACCCCTTTTATATTATTAAAATGGGGGAACGCAATGCATGAAATCTTGACACACGAAATCGAAAACAAAATTTTCTCATTCGTTTGTGTCAAGAGCATTGCTTTTCCCCCATCCCCCCTTATATTGCTATATTTTTCACTGCCCTTGTTGCACTTGCCCAGCACCAATGCAAATGATACCCCCCACAATCTGCATGAATGTCCACGGCTTCCCCAATGACATACAAGCCGGAATATTTTTTCACCTGTAAATATTCATCCAATGCCGAACCTTTGACCCCTCCGGCGGTGGCTTGTGCCTGTTCAAATGTGCCTGTATTCATGACAGGGAATACAACATGATGCATTATGTGTGCAATCTGCTGTAATTGTCTGTCCGTCAAGGCATTGCAGGGATAATCCGCACGGATTCCGCACACTTTCAGAATATGCCTTGCCATTGGTTTGACGAGTAAGCCCGACAGCATATTTTCACTGTCTGCATTGTAACGGATGGAACGCATCACATACAATTTATCAAGGGTATTTTCTGCCGTATCTTCCGGAATGCAGTCAATTGACAGGCTGAAATTCTGAATCCGCCCTGTATCGACAAGGTGAGACAAATTAAACACGCAGATTCCGGAAAGATTATTTTCATTAAACTGAATTTCCCCTGATTCCGTCCGCAGTAATTTTGACTTGTCATATAATGCAATATTCCCCTTAATTCTGATACCTTTCAGGGAATGAAGCTGTTTTTTGTCGGAAATCAGAGGGCATAAAATGGGCTTTGGTGTCGAGATGGGAATATTGAGCGATTCCAATAATTTCCATGCTGTGCCATCTGTGGCAAATTTCGGGGATGCATGACCGCCAGCCGAGAAAATGACATTCTTTGACAGAAATTCCGTCTCATTCGTGAAGATATGCCAAAAGTCGCATTTCTTGTATAAATATGTTACTTCTTGATTGCAGTAAATTTCCGTCTGTGTTTGTTCCAATGTCAGACGAAATGCATCTAAAACAGCATTCGCCGTCATGCTATAGGGGTAAATCCTTCCGGCGGAATCGGTACGGGTATATAGTCCCATTGTCTGAAAAAAGTCCTCTGCCATGCCGAAATCGGAAAGAATATTTTGCAGTGTTTGTTCAGGGAGCGAGCTATAATAATCATGAATAGTAATATTTTCATGGCTTAAATTGCAGTGTCCGTTTCCGGTTGCAAGAATTTTCTTGCCAATTCGTGGCAATTTTTCAAGAATAGCGATTTCATGCAGTCCCATTGATTGTGCCTGTACCGCAGAAGCCAACCCTGAAGCCCCTCCGCCAATAATCACTAATTGATATTGTTTCATAAATTACCCTGTATTTTTATGCTTTGATAGTGTAAAGAATGGGCATGAGCTTTTCACGGATATATTCATTGGCGTAATCATGCTCTTTCATTTCGGAATTCACACAAATGACGGCATTCTGTGCCGGTACAATCGTACAACGTTGACCCCATTTTCCAGACATATAGTAATAATCAGGATGTAACCAGAAATAATAACCATAGGTTCTGCCATCTCTGCTGACGGTATGGGGGCGCAGTGCCTCATTTATCCATTGAATGGGATACAATCCGCCATACGTCATAGAATATCCAATTTTCGCTAAATCAATGGTACGCAATTTCAAACCGCTTGCACCGAAAAAATGCCCCTCTGTATCATATTCAAATTCGTAATTTTCAATTTCCAACGGCTTGAAAATGCGTTCGATAATGAAATCAGAGAGATTGCAACCAGTTGTATTTTCTGCCATCCGTCCAGCTAAGTAGGCATTGGCATTATTATAGAAAAAACGCTTTGCGCCGATTTCCTGATTCAAACAGGCATTGAAATAATTTTTGCAGGTTTTCCGGTCTGCAAACAATAATTCTTCATTCAGTCCGGAACGCATGGTTAAAAGCTCCTCCAATGTCACGGATGAAAGAGGAGCTGTTTCAGGGGTATGCAATATCTCGCCGACGGTTGCAGAGAGGGAAAGCTTTCCCTCTGCAATCAATATTCCAATTGCCAAAGATACAATACTTTTGGTGATAGAATACTGTGGATACAGTGTATCATCTTGTGGAGTCTCTGCGATAATTTCGCCGTTATGCATGACAACGGCTGATAAAATCTCGGGGTAATCTTTTGTCAATATCTTCATAAAAATCTCCAAATCTCCTTTATATCAGGGAACAATTTTTT
>Ga0326511_10002343_pt1 | contig 15442 bp, 6 predicted proteins | sample 0_2496_0518_D_FD_203701 | JGI IMG/M metagenome (GOLD analysis project Ga0326511, IMG submission 203701) | Bovine rumen microbial communities from UC Davis, California, United States - 0_2496_0518 | ecosystem: Host-associated > Mammals > Digestive system > Stomach > Rumen | place: USA: California...
TATCCTTGAAATTCTCCACACCAATTGGGATAGGTTTCATCAACTCCACGCTCCTTTCTGTATCAACCATTATACCATAGAATAGGGGATTTGTCAAGTTTATTATCACATTAAATTGCTAAAGTGGCGGCATAATAACAAAGCCCCAGAGAACTTTTAAAATTCTTTGGGACATAAAGATTCTCGATGTTTGTTCTGCTCAGGTAGATATATCGGGAAAATGCTGTTATGAGAAATTGGCATTACTTGATTTTTCATCAAAAGGTGTTAATTATTGGATTTTACCTAACTTACATAAAATGCTCGTATGAACATTGGCTGTTCAATACTGTCGTTTTTTATTTCATTTTGAACCTCAACACCATTTTTATCATAAATCTGTACAGATTCAGAATAAACGATGATGTCATAAGATTGTGCCTCGTCTTCGCCATAATTAGTTTCAACATATGTGAACAGCGGCAGTGTTTCTTCTCCGCTTGCAACAGGCAGCGTGTAATAATAATATCCATCATCTTTGCAGTAAAACCAGTTGTTATTAGTCTCTGCACTTTCATCATAGGTATAAACATCAGTGGACGAGTTATAGCTCCATCCGCTTTTAATCCACTCAGCATAACTGTTGGTTTTGGCAGGGTCAGCAGGGTAAAATACAGTGCTGTTGTTAACAGAACTTTCATTTGAGAATCCCGTCTTTTTCAGTGCAGATGCTTCTGAAAAGCCTACATAAGTGCGGATATAGCAAGGAACATTACTGTCGTTTTTGACGGTTACTCTTTTCAGATATGGGTCGCTGCTCAGGACATCCGGATAATCTACAGTTTCATGAATATCTGTTTTGTTGTCACCAGGTGTAAAAGTATTTTTCTTACGGCGCAGGTCAGAGAAATATGCAGAAATCCCCACAGCCAATATTGAGACAATTATCAGAGCAATGACAGCTGTGATTCTTTTTTTCTTATCATGCATTATTTTTGTCATTTGCTCACCTCACTTCTCCGGCGGACTTTCCATGAAAACATCAAAAATTGTTGTCAGTGTTGTTTGGGCGAGAGGTTCTGTCAAAGTTATTGTATTCGCCGTGCCTGCCTCCTGAATGGAATCTGCTTGAATTGCATAAGCAGTGACACCCATATCAAGATTATCATTAGCCGAAAGCTGCCCTTCTACAACTGCTTTATACCGAACATAATCAAACAATGTTTCTGTACTTTCATCTTTTGACAATAATTTGGTATAACCATAGTAATAGCTGACAAATGAGGTTTTATCCTCAGTTTTCAAAAGAAGCCAATTATCATCTACACTATGTGCTGACAGCACAGCAGGTGCTTGGTCAGTTCCGTTTGGATAAAGTGCTGTTTCATCAGCCAAAATGAACAACTCCTGTAATTTTGGAGCAGTCGTGCCGCCGCTGGGGTCTGCCAGATAGACATTCCGCTGCGGCACATCCACTCTCAGGAACGCAACTGCATCATTGATGCCTGTGTTTGTGATTTTCGGGTCTTTGTGGAGAATCTGATTCTGATAGAGACCTTTTCTCTCGTCTTCATGACTGTCATACTCTTCTTCCGTCAGGAAAATGGTAACTTTGCCCACAGTGAACACATTGTCCGCTGTCTTGCTGTCGTAGAGATAAGCTGTGATGCCGCCGACTGCAATTACTGCAAGAATTGCTGATGCAATCATGCCTGTTTTCAGTTTTTTATTCAATGTGTTCACCTCGGCTTTCTATTGTTATTCTGTGCCATACTTAGCAGCTGCCCAATTGATATAGTAGGTGGAGTTTGCATCATTGAAGTAGCCGGTAGATACTCTATTGTTACTATCATTAAGCTCTAGTTTAGAATAATCTGGAGTTCCATCAGTTTTTTCTACATAATTTTGGATATCAAGATGTGCAGAACCGCCTTTAGCATATTTTGTACCATTAACAGTTACATCATTAGAATTTTTATACATTTTACCGTACATATTAATACGGAAATAATCATAGTTATCTCCATTGTTAGCAGTATATGAGTTCTCCCATTTACCTTTAGCAAACACCGCACAGCCTGTATTTGCACCAACTGTATCACCCGTATATCTGCTTGTATTATTGAATACTGCGTAGATGTCATTAAGCTTGGTAGTAGTTTCAAAATTAGCCAAATCAATATAAGCAATTTTATAGCAATTCTGAAACCAACGTTGGATTGTAGTTAGGTTTTCACAATTACCAAAACCTCTCAAATCAAGTCCCAACAATTCATTGCAATTACAGAACATTCTTTCTACAGAAGTAAGTTTACCAGCAGCAGTGAATTTAGTACTGTCAAGTTTTAAGTTCTGCATTTTTTGACAATCGCTAAACATATATTTCATTGTGGCAACGTTTGAGGTATTCATGTTGCTCAAATCATAATTGGCATAATTTCCTGTGCTTATGTCTCGACCACATTTTTCAAACATATATGACATATCGTTTATATTTTTTGATTCAAATGTGAAGTTTGAAATTGTTGACAGCAAAGTATCACTGTTAAACATTCCTTCTGACGAAAATTTCCCATTTTCTGCCTTTTCGCTTGAATCTCTGATTGTTACTTCCTTAAATTCAGTAAGATTAGAACAGTTTCTAAAAGAGTTTTTCAATATATTTTCATTTGGAGAAGAACCAACAGAAGTAATATCAATATCAATTTTTTGCATACTTGCAACTTTACTGCAATTAATAAACAATTCATAGAAATTTGTAATGTGATTACTGTCAATAGTAATGTTGCTGTATATGCCATCACTCGTTGCACTGTCTTTTGAGCAGTTCTTAAACATAGCCTGAGCTGATTTTGATGATATATTTTCTGCTGTTTTATTATCAAAAAAGTTAACGGAATCAATTGTATTAAGGGTTGTACAACTTTCAAACATAGAAACCAGTGAGGTAACATTTGTAATTTCCCAGTTCAAACTTCTTACACTTTGCAGACTTCCACAATCATAAAACATATTCTGCATACTTGTTGCATTAGTTGTTTTCCATTTACTTAGTGCATTTGTATTGGTGATTTTTGTTTCTCTGAACATATGAGCCATATTTTGACAAAGTGATGCATCCCAAGAAGAAATTCCACTGATGTCGGAAAGTTCTGTCCATCTTGTAAAATAATTGTCTCCAAGGTTTCCTCCATACGTTGTCTTATTTACATTCAGATACGGTCTGGGGTCATTAGAAAACCAGTAAAGTGTAGTATCTTCCACCCATATCCATATTTCTTGTGTTAACTTATACTGCTCAATAAAAGATTCTGTGTCTGCTGAATTGTAGCCAGGGAAAGTATAATTTTCCGGATAATTAACATCTGCCCGAACAGCATCTGCCCCTTTGGTTGCCTTGTATTTAATTGCAGTAATTGCAGTTATGTCTTGTGAAGGTGCAACACTTCTAACACGATTATAAAATGTCCTGCCGTCAACAAACATTGCACGTTCTCCGCTGTATTTCGCATAAACCACATATGTTGTTTTAGTTGAAGTGCCGTTGTTCAATGCTGTTTCAATATCACTTCTGTCAAAAGCTTCAATTACCTGACTTGACGTTTTGGCAAGCCGCTCCGGAGTAATACCTTCCGGAACAGTCAAGATGGTATCTGTCGCTGTGTATGTGTCATTTGACTTTGTAACCTCTTTATAGTTGTCACCATCACATATACAATAAACCGTTATTGTTTCAAGGTTTGGAATTTCTTCTGTTGCAGGAGGTTTATAAGTGTAACTATAAACATCTTGATTGTCTGTTGTCTTTTCATACAGAATATTTCCGTCATTATCTCTTTCTTTAAAATCAGAATAATAGTCCCAGTCAATAAACGAAAGTTCAGAATTACTGCTGACAGGTTCCATGTAATTTGAAACATCATTATCCAGCGGATTACGGTATCTGTCGCATTCTACAAAGGTATCACCAACTTTGACATAGCGCACAATATTGCGCACTTTATTTCTATTCGTTCCGAAATATCCTGTATCATTGCTATTATTTGCACTGTAAATTACTTCATAATAGGAAGAAGGCGTTTCAGGCAGATTAACGGAAATTGTAAATTCTCCTGAGTAAACCTCACCGTCTTCGGTATATTCAATCGTATATGTGTAGATATGTTTTCCCGCAGCTTCAAAGCGATATGGTGTAACATCATCAATATGATATGGTGTTGTGCCACTTCCTGTAATCAATTGTTTTTCCTGTCCATCGACACTCAAATAGAAACTTAAATTTGAGTCATGCATAGTGACCTGTTTAGTAGTACCATCATCATAAGTCAATGTAATGAAAATATTATTCTCATTCCAGTCGGGACTTTCTTCCATGTATTTTTCTGTAACAAGATAATAATAATATTTTTGGGCTGTTTCATCGTAACGATAGAAATGACTACGTTCATTTCCATATGCATCTACACCAACAGAGTTATTATCCAGTCGGCGTATACCATGATAATAAATACTAACCTCAGTTAATTTTCGGCTGATGATATGATTAAGGCGATTATCTGTGTGACTGTAACGTGAATAATCAGTCAGCTGATTTTCATAATCAACTGTTTCAGTATCACGTGTTGTCAAATCAAGATAGACTGTTGCAGATTTTGTGTTCAAATCAATCTGGTCTTTTTGATAAAGAACAAGCAAATTTTTCAGATTTTCTTTTTCTTCATCAGTCTTTCCTGACAGGGCATCAATGTCATCCTCTGTCATACCTTGAATACTTTCAAGTTTATTTTCATCAGATTTTTCGGCATTTACTAAATTCAATAAATCTCGTGAACCTATAATTTCAGCATTCTGAAAATCATAGCGGAAAGCATCAACTTCCTGTATTTCATATGCTCCTGCACTTAAACCGGATAGTAATGCTGAATTACTTAGAGTATTTGTATCGGTAATTGTAATAAGCCGTGTCCATGTACGCTGTTCATTTTCAGCTAGTTCTACCCATTGCTTTGATGTGATGCCGTTTTCCGTAACATCTTTATACTCATGTGTTTGTGTGATTGTATAAAGAAAACTTGCTTCTCCAAAAGAGTTATAGAGTGCATTGATATGTTTTTCAATATGAATTGTCCCCTCAATACCGTACTCATCTTCGCATTTCAGTTCCTGCATATTCACAGCAGTATATTCTGTTACGGAAAAACGAATAAAGTCAGGGTTCAGTTTGTAATCTTGCGGAGCAGTAATTTCATAAAGATAATATGCTCCCCAAGGAAGTTGAGTAATTTTGACAGTTCCAAAATCAGCATCATCAGCCATTCTTGTTTTTAATACAGTAGTAATATCATCAGCTTCACTATTGGTTTCATATGAATAAATGTTGTTTTCGTTTATTTCAGCGAGATAGTACAAATACCCATTAACATCAGGTACTGCAACTGCATACAGCTCTTTATAACCTGATTCATTTTCAGGTTTGTAGAGAAGCCATTCGCCATTTTCCTGTATTTCACTGACAAGATATTCATATATACCATCACCTGTTTTTCTTACAAATTGAAGCTGAGCAGTCGCATCATCATGATGAAGCTGAAATTCAGCATACTTACCAGAATCAGTGGCATAACTCATTTTTACCGCTGGTTGTTTTTTTCCGTCATTATCTCTTGTATAGAGATATTTAGAAAGTTCGACTTTACCAAGTTCCTGCTTATTAACTGCATTATAAGTAAAAAGTAAATTATTGGGATTTTCAGGATCGGCTTCTGCCATCCGTGTTGTTAAGGTAAATATGTCAACAGGCTCAGTATTTTTATATCCCTGAGCAGTTCCAATTTCATAGAAGAAATAAGTAGAATTCCATCTGAGAGGATCATAGTCATCACTCTCTGCAAAGGATTCCGTATGTCCGTTTGAGTCGGTAATCACTCGTTCACGGATTTGCTTAATCATTGGTACAATTGCTTTTGTATAATCTGCTTTTTTAGCTGAATCCAATGCATTATATTCCGCTGTTGTTTTTTCTTCTTCATAGTTGTTAGGGTCATCATTCAGGTAATAGTAAATATACTCCAACTCATGAATTGTATAATTTTTTTGCTGAGAAGATGAAAGTTCATTATAGTCAGAGATGCTAATTTCTGTAGCTGGGTTTGATGTAAGATAAATTTTATCAATGTAAGTAGGGATATATTTTGATGGATTAGGTTTTTGGCAAAGCTGAGTGTATGTCAGAATTTCTGATTCATCAAGACTGATATAATGTAAATCGTTTCCGGAAAGCATATGGTTTTTCGATTGACCGATTTTTTCGTTCATCACTTCTGGATTCATAATGCGATACAAACTAAATTCTACATTTTCCTGTGGAATGCCATTCTCATCAGTCTTGTATACACGAAGACTCGGCGGCATTGCAGTATTTTTCATTGTAACAGTAAGTACATTATTATTGCCATAAGAAGTTTCGCACAAATGAATGATGTTGGAATATGTTTCATCTTCATCGAAAGGATAAAGATATCCATTTGCTGCACCAATTTCCTTAAAACAGTAATATCCAAATGTCAAATCTGATATGACAATTTCACCATTGCTGTCTGTGCGGAGATTCATATAATTTGCATCTGTTTCAAAATCTGCAAATGGCGGATTACTATCATACTTCTTGTATATGCTTTCAGTTTCTTCATAATAATCATTCACTCTAAGAAGATTAAACAATGCACCTTCAATAGGTTTTCCAGTAGTATCATCTATTTTTCTTAATCGGATTGTTTGTCTTTTTTCTGTTTCGCTGGATTGAGAAGCCTCGACAGGAGAACCACTTTCAGTAGATTCTCTATTTACTGTTACATAATGCTTATAAGGATCAATTTCGTATCCGTTTGGTGCTGTATATTCTTTAAAGTAATACTCACTCCACGGCAGTTCCAAAACAGTAATTTTAGAATCTTTGTCTGTTGAAATATCATAAGTTGTATATGGAGACACTGTTGTTGCATACACATATTTTCCTTCAACGACAGTTCCGTTTTCTTTATAAGGTTCTACTGTAAGGAGAGTGCCGGCAGCACTGTAAAGGCGATATACCGCTTTGTCCATAGGTCTTCCATTTTGGTCTGAATCAACTTTAATTAAAGTAGCAGTACCTGTTTTTCTCTCATTCTTCAATTCAACGGTATAATGATGAATAATGTCAGTCTTTTCAACCTCTTCCGGTAAGTTGTCATCTTCTCCCAAAATAACAGTCTGTAACTGGTCATTCACATAATATAAATATTCAACTGTATGAGTAACCTTTACATTATCTACTGTACCATTTTGATTTGTCACATGAACATGTCTTATCTCTTCACCCTTTTCCCAGTTTTTATGAAAATGCTCATCACAATTTGCTTGCTCTCCTGGTACATGATTATCCTCAAGTTCCAAATCAAGTATAAATTCATTCAATTTATAGTAGCCTACTAAAGGATAAAGCTGGTCATTTCCCTGTTCATCTTTATATGTGAGTGCATCTTCCTTATATTCCTGAACCACATATTTAATTTTGCTGATACCGAAAATTTCTACTGAACCCTGTCCATCAGTTACTCCGCTGAACTTAGGGTTATCCCAATCATAGGCTGTATAGTCGGTACCATTTTCTGCATTATATTCGTTCAGTTTAAAGGTAACACCTTCCATAGGAGCTCCTGTAACAGAATCTATCTTTGTTAATTTAACAGACTGTACTACTGCCTTATAGGTAACTTCTACCGGATTGGCAGCGACAACTCTATTAGTTTCCTCATTTATTTTAAGACCTTTGTATGTGGCATAATAACGGTTAACTGCTTTTTTACCATCAAGATTCATGTCATCAGGAGCAAGCATTTCAATATCTGCATACAAATGGCTTTTTGAAGGAATCATATCTCCATTATCAAGTGTCATATGAATACCAATTGCCTTGATTTCATGAAGTGCTGTAAGCTGTCCTTCTGTATAGCAAGTGTTTGTACTGCCAATAATGGGAACATCACTGGGAGTATTATTGCGATACTGGTCGGCTTTATCCGGATAAGCAGTGCATAGGTCATCAACCAAAGTATTGATGTTAAATGGCTTCCATATATCACTCCAATTTTTTTGTTCTCCATTAATGTCAATTCTCTCATTATAATTGACATATTCATGATATGGTGCAATTCCGGCTTCTTCATTATCATGATATGCAGGATTACTGTGAAGACTCTCTGTTGTATAGTATAATTCTGCCTTCATCTTATCTGACCATTCAGCAAGACCAATAAGTGTACCAAGATGCTGTTCAGCAGGGTTTGTCTGCTCCATTTCAAGATAATCATAAAGCACAAGATTATCAGCAGCATAGTTACCCAATTGCAAACTTAAACGATAATGATAAATTGCAGAATCTATCGTACTATTTTCATATTCTGATGAATTATGAATTTTAGCAAAAGCAGCAAGTGTATATCCTGTTGAAGAAAAATATGATTTGACACGTTTAGGAGCAAGTTCATCCCATGCTGTGATTTCTGTTGAAATTTCAGAGGTTGCCGTTCCTCGTGCTGCCATAACACTATCATTTTTGAAATTATTACTATTAAAATCATAAATGTCAGTCATAGCTCCTATTTCCTGACTAAATCTGCCACTATTTTTAAGCTGCATTTTACCAGAACTTTGTGAGCCGTCAATATAAACATATGAACGTGTTTCGGGATTATGATTTACATTGTCATTCCAGACTTCTGAATTTTCTAAGAATACCTGATAACTAAATGTAAGTGTATTAATTTGAGTGCTGTCTGTCAGGCAAAGCTGTTGTGGCGATGCACCTGTAAAAATAAACTGTACTGCAATCAAACCATTACCTTCGCTGTCCGCATTTTTAATATAGGTTGGCTTTACCGTAACATTATCGAGGTCAATTGGTTCAACAATTGTGTTTCCCTGACTATCCTGCATGGATTTATACAGCTTAGTATCAGAATAATCAATATACAATCCTTCTACTGTCTTTTCATCGACCAGTTTACCAATTGATAAGTCTTTTGGTACAGTTGAATAAACAGTAATAGCGTTAATAGCTGTATCTACTTCGGAAGTAATTTTAGCAGTTGAAGTAATTGTTGACCATAATTTGAAATCTGTATTTTTTCTTGGTAAATCAAATGCCGAAAATTTTGCTTCTGAAGAAAGCACAAGCTGTAATTCACGAATCTTAAAAGTATCCTGATTTGTTAGCATATCCTTTCTTGTATCAGGGTTCTCTTCATCATCACCCTTATCATAATCTATAGAAAGAGAATTTGTTTTAGAATCGTAATATATCGGAATTTCAGGCAGAATATGTGTCGAGTTATCATTATCGAAATATTTCACCTGAAGTTCATCATGATTTGTAACAAGTCCGCCATCTGCCAAAAAATCGCCTTGCAGATTATAATTCACACTAACAACGGGGGAGTATTTTATAGTGTTCGCAATTTTCTGACCATCTTGAGGTGAACTTGGTATAATCAATTCAATACGGATTTTGTGTGTATTATCAGGCATTAAGTATGTGGAACTGTCAGAAGTATTTCCTGTTGCAACTGATACACCAGCATCATCTAATAAATCTGTAATTGCGAAGATTTCATAATTATATGGGACATTAGAATATCTTCCGGTTTTACTGTCAACAGCAAATTGTGCCGGCATAGTAACACTGCGAATATTGTATTCATCAGCAGTCAAATTACGATTAATACCATTGGCATCCTGCACTTCCATCTTTTCATAGGAATCTTCGATCACCATGATATAACTGTCCCATTCATTAATACCTGAATCATCTGAATTATTATTTTCATTATTTGAACTATCTTGAATTTCTTTAACCAACACATAACGCTGCTCCATGCTTAAATCAGCAGTGTCGATTGGATTACCATCAGTATCAGTAATTGATGCATTGGGTGTGATTGTTGTAACATCCGGCAAAGCAGTAAATACCCAGTTGTTATCATCCAAATACAGACGTTCAAAATAGCCTGTAATGGGAAATCTATACTCCGCTTTCCAGTCGTCCAGTTCTTCCTCTTCTACTGGTTCATACCGATTTCCCCCACCATGATACCACTTATAAGAATAAGCTGTAAGTTTAAAATCAATCAACTCCTGATTTCCGTTTGTCAGCTTTGTATAATAGATTCCATCTTTTTTCTGTTCATTAGTCAGCTGAGTTTCCTTATCCAAATCAAATTCAAATCCTTGAAATCCCCTTCTGTAACCTTCACCATTGTCATAAGCATCTTTTCCGCTATTGTCCTCGATTGCTTTTTCATCTAATGGTTTGTGTCCAATATAGAAGGGAAAATTTTTATTTTTGATATCTCCCTCCAAATTATCAAACAGATAAAATCCATACTGTCTTCTGGTATCATCATAAACAATATCCACATAAGAATAGCCCCAGCTTGATTCATTGTCAGGCACTGCTACTTTTAAATCGCCGTTCCCTATTGAAAATTGATGTTCATTTTCAAGCCCAGTTACCCACGAAGGAGCCTCTCCTCCATTTTGCAGATTTGCAGTTACTATATCACTGTCGGAAATTGCCACAAAATATCGTGTTTTTTTCAATCCACGGGAATTCCAGCCATCACTTCCGTTAGGATATAATTCAATACAAGCATTGTACTCTTTCCATACATAATCAGGGTCAGCTGTATTTAGGAACAGTGAATGCTCAGATAGAGGAAAATCACCATCTAAATCATTATTATAATTATCTCGTACATTTGTAAAATGATAACTCATCTCCGGAAGATTATACTCGCTGCCTAACAGTACCATTTCAGGCTGAACAATCTGGTCATAGTCAGAGCAGCTGCGTGAATCAAACGTCCAGCTTAATTCAAATCCTCCATCCATACTCATACGACTGCTCACATCTTCACGCCAGTAAAAAGTATATAAATCACTATTTTCATCATAAGTATAAGCCCATTTATCCACATCCGGATGCGATTTCAGTGTTTTTGTTCCTCTTAATGCATTTCCAATACCCGGAATCTTGATAATCAAATCACTTTGAGGAGTTCCTTTTTTAATCTCTCCGTTTTTTTCAATTACAAGTTCTGTATCCGGATTTTCTTCCTGATATTTATTAAGACCTTTAATATCATAATTTCGTTTATTTTCGTTAGATGTATATGTTACTGTAATTTTTACTGCTTTTCGTTCCGGACTGTATGAATTCCATGTATAATCCATAGATGCATCCTGCCACGTTGTCTGCACATTAATATTTTCAATTGATGTTTCAGCAGATGACCGAAGCGTGTCTACTTTCAAAGGAGAAGGAAAATATAAACCGGTCAAAATCAAAACCATGCTTATTAAAAATGCTTTCGCTCGCATACATAATGAACGCTTTTTTGTTTTCATGCAAAGATCACTCCTCTTTCTTCGTTTTCCGATCTTTAGTTTTTTCACCAAAATCAAGAAAACTTGATAATGTAGCTACAATAGCGAGTGTCACACCAATAATCCGGCTATGCCTAGTTTTCAATGCCATTATAAAAAAACCAATCTTACGGATATAATAAATTGTTTTACCAACATAATTATCTTTTGTAACTACAGCAGCATCAGCTACATTATTAGCATCACCCTTTGTGACAATTTCACTTTCCTTGACTTCAATCGCACGATGTGTCACGAGCATAGAACCTGTCTGAAAAGCAATAATATCATTTTCTTTGATTTCTTCAAACGGAACACGCTGATTCACAAAACAGATACTGCCGGTTTCGATTTCCGGCTCCATTGAACCCGTCTGTACAATATATGGTCGAATTCCATATAAATACATACCTGCAACAACAACACAAAACACCAATATTACTGATGCAATCACAGTAGCAACAGCATGGAGTATCTGAATTATTTTTTTGAAAATGGATACTATCGTTTTTTTCATATCAGGTTGATGAATCTGTGATTGAACAGTAGGTCTTCCAAACTTTTTCAGGATTTGTTTTATCTTCCTCTTCCAATCCAAGATAATCACACTGAATTCCATAAGCATCCAATATAATATGATAATCTTTTACAGAATTATTCGTGATTGGCTCAAATCCCTGCCCTTCTTGTATATTGACAAACTTTACATAATTAAAAAGTTTTGGGGTATTTTCGCCTTCTTTTAGAATTTTGAGCGTTTGGCTTGTTCCATAGCCAAAAACATAAGTAATTGTTTTTTCTTCTGTATCTACACTTACATCTCCTATCTGTGTCCAATCATCGGTATTGAATCCCTCTGTATCATTGAGTTGAAAAAAGCGAAACAGCTCAACAGCATCAAAGTGATTAGTCTTCGCACCTGTGAGATAGTCCTGATTTGCAACCTCAGCACCATTATTGGTATTTTTACCGTTTACAAGCTCACCATTTTCATCTATCGTATAGCTTTTATACATATCAGTTCCGTTGCCTTCCAGAATAATGTCATCTGCATAAGGGACGGTCAACTGCAAAAATACATAAGCATCTGTCTTTGAGTTGTTTTTGATATAAGGGTCTTTTGCTATTTTTTCATTTGGAACAATTTCATAAGCAAGGTTCTGATTCCATGAAGGCTCAAACAGAAGAATATGCAAATCAGGAACGAACAATCTGTTGGTGACAGAGTCAGCACCTGTAAAATAGGCTGCAATTCCACCAACTACAAGCACTCCAATAATTGCAGAAGAAATCACAAAATTAGATTTTCGCATAAAATTGCCCCCTCTCTGACTTTTACAGTTTCAGAATGTAAAAAAACGGACACACCATGCCCGTCAGTTTCTAAGATAGTCAGTCGGGCAGTCGTGACTGTCCTGTTATGTTTTGAGAGAATCCGGTCTCTCCGAAAACCGCTCTCCCGAAAGAAAGCAGTCTCCGCAAAAGCCGTATTTCAGGAGCAGGAGACGGCGAACCGCCTCCGCCCTGTTTGTTATTCGTTTTTCAGTTATATCAGCTAATAATAGGATTAGCCCATGCAACAGAATCAATCTGTGTCGGAGTTGTACCAGTTTTATTAGTTGCTGTAGGTGTAGCCCATCCAACATTAGTTGTTGCAACTTCGTTGTTATATTCATCCTTAGTAACCTGAATGCTGTTAAGCAGTACATTGAGGTCATAAGTAAGATTCAAGAAGTTTGAAGAAGTCATGGTGCTATCAAGCACAACATAGTCAACCAATTTGGAAGAAGTCTCCCCAGCTGCAAGAGGTTTATTGTAGTAGAAGTATCCATAACCATTATCTTTCTTAGGAGTAGTAGAATCACTCAAACTGTCTACATAAGTCCAATCTGTTGCCCAGCCATCAACAAGAACAACATAGAAGATAACATCCTTGCTGTCCTTTGTAAACTTAACCTGAATAGCATTTTTAGTAGCTGCATCTACAACAAAAGTTGTTGCTCCAGTATCCGCAGTATAGGTCAAACCACCAAGAGTTTGTGTAACAGTTACGTCGGTAGTGTCAAGCGTAATACCCTTTTCTTCAACGAGATAGCTTACATTGATTGCATTAACAATGCCCTTATCGTCAACACCGATAGCTGGTTTAGTTACATCAGCAGGCTTCAACGTAACCTTTTCGTCATTTGTCTCAAGAGCATAGAACTTTCCAACTGTTGAATCATAGTAGTAACCAGAATATGTTGCATTTTCATTATCTTTTGCATCTGCACCAGTTCCAGTAATATCAGCGGAACGGCGGAAAATGTATAAACCTGTATCAGCAGCTTTGTATTGAAGTACACCACTATAATCTTCTGTAACACCAATTACCTTTGTTGTAGTTGCTTTAATCACATCGGATGTGACACCAGATGCCATTTCCGTTGTTGTCTTGGTATATGTGCCATCGTCATTTTTGACAACAGCATAATATTTTCCACCTGAAGCATATACATACTGTGTTGTATCAGTGGCAGTACCATATCCATATGCAGTACCAACATCATAAATAATGTCAATGCCTGTTCCACTGTTTGTATCATCACCAGAACGAACAGGGAAACTACTTGTCGGAGCAATAGACTGACTTCCGGCAACTACAAGAGTACCACCAGCCTGCAATGTTGTTACTTCATTTGCATGAAGATTACCATTTGCATCAACATATTCTCTCGGGTCAAGCTCTACAAGGTACTTAGGTGCAGTTGCAGCCGGAGCCTCAAATTTAAACTTATAAGTTGTATACAGATAGTTAGGATAACCATTTGGTGCAGTCTGCGAGCCTAATGCATAGCTGCTCACCCACGTAGCAGCCGTATTTGTAGACGTGTCACCTGATGCATTTGAATAAGTCTCTGCAACAGTATTAATTGTTGCGCCTAATGCTGTAGCTGTCAGCTTGGAGTAATCAATCTCATGCTCCAATGCAAGTCTAACAAGGGCATCAATGTTTCCAGTGTTCACTGCGGAAACGTCCTTGTTTACTTTCTGCCCCGGTGTCATATCCTGTGGCGGGTTAAAATCTTCGACGATGCTCACACCGTAATCAGCACTTGCAGTCAGACGGTTCGTTACCTCATCAGTCGATGTAAACCATGCGAATGTGTTGCAAGCAAATAAGATGATATTCCCAATTCTGCCGAAAAATAGCCGTAAATTAAGCCTGAAATGCTGATAATTTCCAACCTGAAATAAACTATGATTTCAGCAATGAGAGCTATGAAAAGCTGACAGGAGCTGATATATTCTGTGATAGCCCGATATAGCCCGTATCCCTTTTTCCTTGCTTGCCTGAAAGGAGTTATTTTCTACCAAGCTGGTCAAATGGCTCACTGAAATTATAAAGTAAAAACAGGATGCACCCACTAACTACTCAGCAGGCACATCCCGAAAAGGAGAGCTAATTGATATTTAATTTAATCCACTCTGAACCTTAAATTCATCAACGTTCATATTGGCTCTGTTTGCTGCATCCGTGATAGATAAGATTCCATCTTTTACGAGGGAAGCAAGTGTGGAAATCATCCCTTCTGTTTTGCCCTCAGCTCTGCCCTCTTCTCTAACTTTCTTATCTCTTGCAGCGTTATACTTTTCTCTCTGCATTTTTTCATTGAATAAATCATCCAACATGGTGATAACCTCCTTCTTGTGCTTTTTCAAGAATTCAACAAGATAGCCCTTTTCGATACAAATTCTGATAGTTTCTTCTGCACATTTTTTATCATTGCCGTAAAGTTTTCTCTGCTCATTATAAACTTTGCAGAATCCGATGTACTGTCCATAAATGGTTGTGCCTGGCTGATGCAGAATTTTCACTCTGACATCAACGGGAGAATTTCCCTTGAAATAATCTTCACTGAATGAAATTTCATCAGGTACATTTTTCCTGTCACCGCTGTACAAAACATAAAGCTCAATCTGCGGAAGTGAAACTAACGAGTCGCTGTGTACATCCTGTTCA
>Ga0326511_10002344_pt1 | contig 15438 bp, 20 predicted proteins | sample 0_2496_0518_D_FD_203701 | JGI IMG/M metagenome (GOLD analysis project Ga0326511, IMG submission 203701) | Bovine rumen microbial communities from UC Davis, California, United States - 0_2496_0518 | ecosystem: Host-associated > Mammals > Digestive system > Stomach > Rumen | place: USA...
CTCCTTCGGATTCGGTCTTGGTGACTGTAGCGGATTCGCCCTCTGCCAAAGTCTGAGCAGATACAGACATATCCTCAATCGCCTGTTCAGCATCTTCGGCACGGTCTACCGCATCGTTAAGGCTTGCGATAACTTGGTCAATAACGCTCTGTTCTTCGGGAGTAGGCTCTTCTTCCGTCCTATCAGGTCTGCACTTATTCGGGATGCGGAACTTGTATACGGTGCGTCCAAAGTCAGAACCAACATGATACAAAAATGCGAAGATGTCTTTCCCTGTATCGATAAACTGATGAGGAATTAAAACACCGTCACTGTTTCCAATCATGGTTACGGACGTTCCGCTATTCTCGGAATTGGAAAAATCCACCTCATAGGTTGACGGCAGTTCCAACCCCTCAATCTTGAGGTATAATCCGTAGTCCTCTTTGACAATTGGAGCGGTAACAGTATATCTTCCGTTACTGACCACTCCTCTTATGATTTTGGAAGTATCCATACATTAGTCCTCCAAAACTGCTACTCGTGCGAGTAAGGACGTTAATCCTTCCTTTAAGGTACAAATTCTCATGTCGTCACCCTCCTTATACCATCCCCGTATTGACACACAAGATGAGTGCATGTGGCTCTGTTGTTGCAAGACCACTATCAAGCCTCTTGACTTGGATTCGTATTGCGCTCGGTCCGATCACCGTACAGGAATATATCACCGCTCTTGCGCTTCCCGAATGTAAAGGCAACGCGCATAGCAACCTATATCCTGCGGGCATTTCACTCGACACATTCTTTGAACGGTCGATAACTCCGTTCGCATCGAATCCCTGTGAACCGAAGTCCACTTGCACTGCCTTAATGCTGAGTTTTTGGAGCGCCTCGATTTGCCCATGCATCGTGCTTATAGCATCAGCCACACTGACTGTATCCACAAGCGGGGCAACACTTGTAATGCTGATGCCGTTCAAATTCACCCTGTAGATGGGGAAATCTACGGGAGAATCTCCGTCTGCAATCGATCCTGTGTTGTATTCCGGTATCGCCGGATTGCTCGCTGCTGACGTACCCTTGATGACTACCAGTTCCATGCTCTCGACGCCCGTCCCTGCCGTCTTTGTGTATCTCGCAACAATCAAATCGACCCTGAGCATGCCCTGTTCGCCGTTCTCAATAGTCATGCTCTCAGTCGTGCCGTACTGGATCTCCGCAGTGCATCCCTCTGCCACAAGCTGTCCGGCAGCGATCTGGATCTCGTTTGCGCTGACGATCGTCGCGGCCATCTCGTTTTCCACGCCCTTGAGGATATGCGCGCCCGGGCCGAAAATGGCGATGTTCGTGTCACGTTCCTGCTGTGATGTCACGTGAGGATCGTCTCTGTATCCTGTAATGATTTTCATTTTTCAGTCTCCTTTGTGAGGCGCACAGCGGCGACCAGCATTGCGGTCGCAGGCGCCACCGTCAAGTTATCCTCCAGCTTATACTCGATCCGTCTGGAGCCCTTTTCCCATGTCACGATCTTGCTGGCGATCGGTGCGGTCATCGTCATGCCGGACAGATAATCACGGCCGCCCACGATGTCGCCGATCCCGATCTCCATGTTGCTCTCGATCTTCATCCCGAACTTATTCGAGCTCTTCAGGGACTCAAGCCGCTCACGGCCTGACTGGATCAGGTCCGGCAGCTCCCCGCCGGAGTAGTCGAAGACGTCCTCGATCTCGTCCGCGCCGAAGAAGTGCTGCGTCGTTCCGATGTTCCCGTCCGCGTCCGTGTACAGATGGTACACGGTCCTGTTCTTCAGCTCACCTTTGCCCAGGCAGACGAGATGGTTCACACCATCGGTCTGCTTCTGCATGGTGTAGTCCCGGCGCATATCGGAGGAAAGCTCTACAGACCGTGAATAGTCCACGATCGGGACCGCTGACGCGACGACGGCTTTCAGCTCCGCCGAGTAGGCCAGATTAAGCCGGTATCCCTTGGACTTCAGGAGCTCCGTGAGCCCGGCCTCAAGGGTGCAGTATCTCTCGTACTGGTAGCTGCTTACATATATGCCAGTGCTCTCGGTGGTTCCCACGAACAGGCCAGGGAGACGTTCCTCAACGCGCGCCTTGACGATCGCGTTGAGCTCTCCCGAGTCCGTCGCGTAATCCGCACCGGAGGGGGGCTTTATCCGCTTTCCCTGCAGCATCCCGCGCCATGTCATACCGCCGGGGCAGATGATGCCCTGGGCCGTGTTCGTGTTAAGCCTGCGGACAATACCGCCGTATTCCGTGTCCGGAATGTAGATCCGGGCCTTTTCCGGTAGTTCTGTGTATTCGTCGCGGGAGATCTTGACTTCAAAGCTGTTATCTTCTATTCCTACCTCGAAGTCGTAGCTGTTGAAGAGCAGGTAGCCCAGCTCCTTGCCGGTGCTGTCAGCGACTATTAATTCTTTCACTGTGCACCTCCCACCTCGGTTCGCTCCGCTCCTCGTAGAGCGTCAGGTCGAAGCCGAACTGCCCATCCCAACTGATCTGCAGCGATCCGGGAGGAAGCTGCTCGAATACAGATTCCTCTTTGTTTCTCAGGTCGAAGATATTGACCTTCTGACCGGCCGCTTTGGTCTTCTCGACCGTGCCCCGTTTGGAGTCGATCACGATGTACTCTGACGCCTCCAGGATGTCGAAGACCTGGTAGACGTGGCCGTTGATCTGTACCCTGGGATTAGTCGCAGGGCCGTAAATGATCATCTGGAAGTCGGATTTAAACGTAAACCCTGTCACCCATGTCTCAGCTCCGGATATTCCGGGGTAGTAGTCGTAGGGGAAGTCATAGGGATAGTCTAAAAAGGCCTCGCCCGTGTCTCCCGCGCGCGGGTGGAAGCTCCTGGACTCCTCTTTGACCCAAAACGGATAAGGGCAATAAAACGAAACCGTATTCTCGACAGCAACGTTATTTTCGCCTGGTTTTGTGGTGCTCTTTCGGGCGAAACAGTCAATATAATAATCGTTCCAATAGAGACGCCCTGGGGTCAGATTGCGGACGTCCAGCTCGAAGTCATCATGGAGAGCTTCGAGCTGTTTCTGCTTGCTTTCTTCTGACCCGAACAGGGACAGCGTCGCCTCATACTCTTGAGGCGACCTCGTGAATCCGCTCACACGGGAGCCGTACTGGAGCGCGACCGCAATCACTTCCCAAGCCCAGTCGTGGAAGTTAGCGTCGGCCCCCGTCCGCAACGAGCCATCTCTAAGGTTGTAAATGTTGCCGCTTGAAGCGACATAACGTAAATCTACTCCGCTCATTTAATCGCTCCATGTTTTCTCAGCAGTCGTGCAAATTCTCTGTCGCTGATCACAAAGGACATCTCAGCGAGTGCCGCGATAAGAGATCTGTACATCTCCGCCGCGTGCCTGTCACCCGACTGGATGATCCTGTCAGCTATCTCGTCCAGCTTCTTCCACAGTGTCTCAAGCGGCAGGACTGCTTCAGGACCCGCCTCACCGACACCGATAACGGAAGGCGCATCGAACACGCCGCCGGTCTTGTACCAGTCGACATCGAAGTGCGGGATCGACGGAGGATTCAGCGAAAACTCTCCGCTTACTGAGAAGTGCGGCAGCTTAATGTGTGGCAGACTCCACTCAAAATCGAAGAAGCCCTTGATCTTCTCGATCGCGTCGTGCACCTTGTCCCTGGCACTCTCGATCTTTTCCTGTATCTTGCTCTTAATGTCCTCAAATTTCTGGATCGCGTTGGACTTGATGCCCTCGACAGCGCTGCTGACGTTTGACTTGAGGGTGTTCCATGCGGTCGTGACATTTTCCTTCATGGTCGCCGCCCACTGGCACACCTTATCCCAATTCAGATACAGCGCGGTACCGATGGCGATCAGGGCCGCGATAGCCGCGATAGCTATTCCGATCGGACCGGTGAGGGCCGCTATCACTCCAGCCATTACTCCGCCTCCGGCAGAGGCGGCGCCCATGGTCGTGACCAGTGACCCGATCGCACTGATCACCGACCCGACTACACTCAGCACAGGACCGAGGATCGCGAGCAGTCCGGCAAACGTGAGGATCACATTCTTCTGTTTCTCGTCGAGACCTGACCACCACGTATTAAGCGCTGACACTCCGTCCGAGATCGCGCCCAGGACCGTTACGATCGCCGGGCCGAGATCCGTGACCAGCTGTGCGCCTGTATCCTTCAACGTGTTGAGGATCGGCTGCATCTGGTCGAGAGGATCCTGAATCTCCCCGAAGGTCGTCTCCGTCGTTCCGGCGAGATCTTCCATTGAATAGCCGAGATCTTCCAGGGACAGCCGCCCGTCTCTGCAAGCGTCAGCGATCGCCGGGCCTGCCTTGTTTCCGAACAGCTCCATCGCGATCTGCGATGCTTCCGCGTCGGACTCAGCGCCCAGCAGCTTCTCCTGAAGTTCTGACAGGGCCTCAGCGGAGCTCTTGCCCTCTTTTGCGCTGTTCTGCAGGGCTTTCTTCAGACCGCCGAGCATTGTGGACGTGTCGATACCGTTTTTCTCACAGTTCGCGAGAAGGTCGACAGATTCGTCCAGGGAAAAGCCCATGTCGTCCAGGGCTGTCTTGTTCTGCATGAGCTGCTGGGAGAGCGTATCCACCGCGACGCCGCTGTCCTGGCCTGCCTTGGTGAGCATGTCAAGCATCAGCCCAGCGTCCTCTGTCTCGACGCCCCATGCAGCCATCATGGACTGCACGTTGTCGATCGAGGATGACACATCCGTGTCGTTCAGCTCCGCGAATTTTATAAACTTAACAGACAGATCTTCGAGAGCGTCTCCAGTAAGTCCGAAGCGCGTATTGACCTCGCCGACTGCGGTGCCCGCCGTTGCGAAGTCCGTCGGCATGGTCTTGGCGATGTTCCGCGTCCTGTCCTGCATGTCCTGCAGGGCTTCTCCGGTCGCCCCGGTCTTCTTCGTCACGATGTCAAGGCTTTCGTCGACCTCTTTCCACGCGACGACTGACGCGGCGCCCACGCCCATGATCGGAGCGGTCACGGACTTGGTCAGCGTTCCGCCGAGGCTCTGCATCTTGCCGCCCACATCCTTGAGCTTTTCGTCCCATTCCTTGAGCTGCGCGGAATGCCCCTCGATCTGCTTCGTGACGTCCTTCAGGGCGTCTTTGTACTTGTTCAGGGAGGCCTTGCAGTTGTTGATCTCCGCTTTCTTTTTCGCGATCGCGGCCTCGTCGCGCTCCTCGGCGTTCTCTATCTGCTCAAGCTGCGCCTGGAGGATCTGTTCTTTCTTTGTGTATTCCTCCGTCATCTTCTGGAGATACTTCTGACGGTCTGCCAGCTTATCCACGGAGGACGTGTTTTTGTCGTATTGGGACTGGGCGAGCTTCAGCTCGGAATAGGCCTCTTTCGTTGCCGCAGAGATACCTTTCATCGCAGACTTGAACTCGTCCGCCCCCTGCGCTGTTAATATCAGCCCAGCTTCCTGCATATTATTAGCCGCCATAATCTTCTCCCCAGAATTGCTTATAGGACTTTCCGTGACCCTGCAGGAGCCAGCGCCGGACCTTCAGATCCTGCGCGTCCTGCTTCCATACGTCCTGTATGACCTCGCTCAGGCAGCCTACAGCGAGGCCCGTGTCGATCATTTGATCAACGTCATTGCAGATCCTATAGAGTTTCGCGATGCTCCCGTCTTTTCCAGCAAGCGCTGCGCCTGCATAAAAAAATCGGAGAAGCCCTCACGAGTCACGTACTGGACGATAAGGTTGAGATAATCGCCCGCGTCCATGTTTCTGATGTAGTTAATATCCTTATCGATGCCCATGGCGAGCAGCTTGTTCACCTCGTCCTCGCACCCGCTGATGTTGTTGATCAGAATGTCGAGCGCCTGCCAGGTGAGCTCCTCATTCGCCGCCTTTGCGGCCTTGAAGGCCTTCCGCTGTGCCGCCGTCCATTCGTCCGGAAGCATCGGCACAAGCTCACCGTCGACCAGCTTCCTGGGTGTCTCAAACTTTGACTTTTTGAGGAGGTCCGGGTCGATCAGCTTGCGCGCCTCTCTGAGGTTGAACCTCCGGAGCACGCGGACGAGCTGCCATACATCGCTTGATTTCAGTTCACGTAAAACAAAAGCAGGAGCTGCTGCCCCCGCGTCATTTGTATTCGGCATTTACGCCTCCTTTATCCGTTGCTGGCCGTCCGAAGAGCCTTTGCCGCTGCCACTGTCAGAACAGGCGCCGCGAAGAATTTCTCCTCGGTGATGCCCGCGTTGTCCGTCTCGGCCGTCAGCACCTTGACTTCCTGATTCTGTGTATCGTCAAAGCCATACGCCCTGATGGTCAGGGAGTCGGTCTGATCAGAGTGGGAATCCGTGGACGTTGCCGTTGCGTCGGAGTTTTCCACAAGCTTGCACTTCGGATACCAGCGCATATCCATGGTCCTGTCTTTCTTGATGATCGGGACGCCATATGCAAAGTAGGGTCTTGTCTTGATGCCGCCGGACAGGATGATTCCGCCATCGTTCGCATCGCCTTTCATTTTTGCGATCGTCGCCTCATCGAAAGCCAGCTGGGTGACGCTGATCTCCTTGTAAGAGACCATCGTGTCGGATTCGTACACGGCACCGGAAGCGTAGGACTCATATGAGTTGGAATTGTCTGCTACGTCAATGTCAACCACTGTGGGGAGCTTAATGACGTCCGTGTCATAGCTGTCGGCGGCGCCGTCGGGATCCGAGTTAAAGCAGATGTACTGCGCGCCTACGGTATATTTAGTTGACGGCTTTTTCTCATTAATAGCCATTTGTTAACCTCCAACCTTTGAAAAAAGTTTGTCTGTCATAATTTTGTAGTATCGATCTTTGTTCTGCTCCCACGTCGGAGCGAGGTGGGGCTGTGCGCCCATCTTCTTTGTGCCATGCTCTACAAACTTGCCGTAATAGCGGCCCCAGGAGACGAGCACAGCGTCTTTTCCCGAGGGTGTTGCTACTACTGAGTCGAGCATGTGCGTGTAGCCTGCGCCTCTTCTGCGCGGCTTGGGGAGTCTGTGGACGTCCTCTGCCAGCGCAGAACCAGCAGTCATTAAAACCTCTGCGACGTGGTTGTCATCAGCGGATTTTTCGTACTTCTCGAGAAGATCCATGAACTTCTCAAGTCCCTCAGGTCCCGCTGCCATCGCCCATATCCTCCGTGATCTCTACCCGGAAGTAGTAGTGATGCCATGCCGGGCCGTTTGTGGCGTTCAGGGTCTCGTGATAGATGACGGGATGATAACCGGCGTCGTTGAACGCCCTCTTGAGCCTGATCAGCTCCGGAGGCCGCACAGTCCTGGAAGCGAACGACACCTGATAGGTCACTACTGTTTCGTAATCATCACCGGACGCCATGACGTCCTCGATGATGTACTCCCAGTATGCGATCTTCGGGAAGGTCTTCAGGTCTTCCAGGTACAGCTCATTCTCGCGGGCTGTAATGCCCGTATTGTTGATCAGCTCTATGAGCTCGGTTTTTGTCATTCTACCACCTCATAATCCATCGTCGGATTGACCAGGGTCAGCTCCGTTTCCATGTATCCCTGGCTGGAGATCACGTCGGCCTTGTTGTAGACCTTATGCTGCACTCCGTCGATCAGGCATACACAGTTCGAGTCGATCCCGTCCCACTTGGGGATCCGGATCTTCATGGTCACTTCCTTGTCGGCCTGCTCGAACGTGATCCGCGTGCGGTCATAGACTGCGATGTCGCGGAACCACACGGGCCTGAGGTCGCGCGCCCGGATCTTCCTCTCGCCGCCACTGTCGATTATGTCGTACAGTTCAAAACACCCGTCCGTGTATTCCGGGAGCGTTGCCATCTTATTCAGACGCATCGGCCACCTCCTCGGAAAGCTGCCACGCACGGATGTCCGGGCCGTAGTTCTGCAGGAACTCCTCGAACCGGTGCACCATGTCGTAGTACACGAAGTCCTTGAGGAGCCCGCGGCTTAGCGGATCCGTTACGAAGTCCGCGCCGGGCCTCAGCATGTTGAGACGCATCTCGCACTTTACGATCGAATTGATAATCACATTGTCGGAAGTATAGGGCGGAACCTGATTGTCCGCCCGGATCTCCTCCGCCAGTATCTCGTACTGTTCGCTTGTCATCAGGTTCCGCCCTCCTCAATTACTCTGCAGCGACAGTCACAACAGTGGGGACGTACTCGGCGAGCTTAGTGACGTTGAAGACATAAGCTACGTTGTCGTCGTCCGCGCGGCCGTTGCCGTAAACCTTCGCGATCAGCAGATCTGCATCCTCGAGGGCCTTGGTCTCTTTGTACTCCTGCACCTTGAGACCGGAGAAGCCCATGGTGTAGAAGCCCTTCATGGTGATGGCTGCTGTGCCCTGGGTCATCTTGGGCTCTGCGATAACAGTTACGGGCATGAAGCTCTTGGTGATGTAACCGCCGGAGATGCTGTCACCGTACAGTGCAGGGTTCACATAGTTGTAAACGTCCGCAGGGTTCGCGATGACTGCGATCTCATTGACCGCACGCTTGCCGCCGTTGGACAGGGCCGCAAGTACGGGAGCGAGCTGCTTCGGAGAGAAGCCTGTCAGGGTCTGCACTACAGTCTTTGCAGTGTGAGTGCCGTCCTGGCCTACAGTGCCGATCTGTCTCAGGATACCGATAGGGGCATCCTTGCCGGTGCCGTTAAGGTAGCCGTCAGCGATTCCGTCGTACATAGCCTCCTGCAGGATCGCGCGGAAGTATCTGTCCACGTAGCCGATCTCGAGGTCTCTGATGGACTTGGGGATGATGCAGTACGCATACAGCTTGCCGACTTCGATGTTCAGGCCGGTAAGTGTTGCGGACAGCTCGGCGCTGTTGGAAAGTGCGGAAGCAAGGGATCCCCAAACAGCTGCTCCGCTCTTGGAACCGGTCAGCCAGTGCTTCACGTTTGCAGGTGCGAATGTGATCAGGTCAAGGATCGGATATGCTGCGCGGACATCAGCGAGAGTCTTGTCGATGGTCTCGATCGGGATGATGTCGATCTGTGCTGCGGTGAGCGCCTGCTTTGCGCCGCCCCTGAGCATTTCATAAAATTTCTTCTCAGCTTCGGAAAGCGGACGAAGGCCGAGGCTCTTCTTGTATTCCGCATCCTGCTCAGCTCTCTGAGCTTCACGAACGACCTGGTCGATCAGAGCGCCCTGGGTCTCGCTGATCACCATCTCCATAGCGTCGGTGATGGCCTGTGTCTTGTCCTCTGCGTCATTCAGCATCTGGACGATCTTTGCTTTTGTCTCTTCGTTAAGGGGAGTCTTGTCGATTCTCATTACTGTCTCCTTTCAAAAAATGCAGCCCAGTCTGTTTTCTTGGGCTGTTCGGGTGTTTCTGTTCCTTTCATCAGCACCTCGGAGAGCTCTTTTGCGAGCTTGTCGACGTCGATATTGACCTCGATCTCCTGTGCTTCCAGGACCGGTTCCGGAGCTGTCAGCTTGCGCATGATCACGCCAAAAGCGGACTGCTTCGGCTCGTCGTCGTCCTCGTCCTCGTCGTCGATCTCTGTCGCGAAGCCGTACTCGACAGCGTCCTTCGGCAGGATCCATGTCTCGGCGTCCATGAGGGCCTTGATCTCTTCCTCGGAGATCGTGGCGACCTTCTTGTAGGCCTCGACGGATGCCTGGGTGATGGTCTCGATGTCGTCGGCTGTCTTCCGGAGCTGTGCAGCGTTGCCCATCGCCACGGTCCACGCGTTGTGGATCATCAGCAGGGACGCGGGCTGCATCACTCGTCTGTCGCCGGCCATGAAGACCACGGAAGCCGCGCTGCAGGCGAATCCGTCGCAGATCGTCACGATCTTAGCCTTGTGCTCGCGCAGCACATTGTAGATCGCAAGTCCTTCCGCCACGTCTCCACCGTAGCTGTTGATGTGTACGTTGATCGTGTCCACATCGAGAGCTTTCAGCTGATTGACGATCGTCACACCTGACTGCTCTCCCATCTCCTGCCACGCCCACGCGCAGATGTCGCCGAAGATGTACAGATCAGCAGATGTGTCGTTATTGACCAGCTGATAGTATTTAGTCGGAGTTTTCGACATTTCGTCTCTTCCTCCTTTCCTTGTGTTTGCTGGGTTTACGGTTACTGATATTTCTTACGGATTCCTCAGCAGGATCATCGGCAGAGCCCGTCGGCTCGATGCTTTCCTCCATGCCTTCCGTCGCGTAATTCTTAGTAAGCGCCCTGGTCGTGGAAAACTCCGTATTCAGGGCGGGATACCCTACCATTTCAAAGATCTCGTCAAGTGTGAAGCCGATCGCCCTCAGCTTGTCGAGACTATTCGCCGCATCGATCACGTCGATGTGCTTAAAGTGAGCCAGCCACACAAAAGCCCGCTCGCCTTTGATGTAATCCCTCTCTCCCACGAGCTTCGCATTGAGCGTGTCGTTGATCACTTCGGCCGGCGGGCCGACTGCGTAGGTTATGAACTCGTTCGTCGCGTCCGATTGCTCCGTGATCTGGCCGTTGAACACGCCGAGCGGGATGTCATAGGCCGCTGCGCACTCTTTATTGATCGTGTCCGCGAGCGATGCCACCTCCGCTGCCGTGACCTGCTTTTTGACGTCCATGAACTCCAGGGATGTTCCGGTCTGCTCGGTTATGATCGCCAGTTTTTTGCCGTCAATCTTGGATTTGAACTCATCCAGTACGTTGTCCAGCGTCAGCCGGACCTCTTTCCCGTCTACTGTTCTCCTGCGGAACTGTATATTTGTGTCGACCTTATACTTCAAGAGCGGCGTATTGGAGATCGTTTCAAGCGACTGCACAGCGTTCAGCGCGTCGTTGAGGTTGGTCAGGACGTTGTCCGTGAATTTCCTCAGCTTATCCGTGCCATATCGGAAGTGCAGGATGTCGTCGGAGCTGATGCCATACCGCAGCGCCACTTCGTTGTAGCCGTCCGTGATGGTGATGTTGCTGTAGGTCTTGCCGAAAAGCACATAATCGTCCATCTGGTACGAGTTTGCCCGGTAATACTTGCCGTTCGGCATGCGGACCACTACGCAGTCACCTGTCGCCACAAGCTCCCGCGCCACATTGAACCAAAAGTCTGTGCCGGTCTCGTTATCATTGGGCCTGATGTTGAGGCGATAATATGCCTCGTCCTTACGACGATTCTCACCCTGCGTCAGGACGATCTCGCTCTTTGCGATTGCCTTCGCTATCATCCCGGCAGCTTTTTCCTGTGCCATAACGGCCAGCTGCACCTTTGTCAGGTCCGTCGCTATGATCTCCAGGACGTTAGAAACGTCTCCCGTTCTGTTTTTAAAAAGCCATTCAAACATAGATGATTGTCTCCTTCAGCAGATCTGCGGAAAACTCTGCTGCCACGAAGGCCATGAAGCCGTCGTTTTTTCTGAGCTTCGGCTCAATTTTCACATACTGCAAATTCCCGAATTTATCCGTAAGCGTGCCGGTGTTCTGCGTGTACCATCGCATGATCGCGCTATCTCCGTAGTCTACCTTGTGCTCCGAGAAGAGCTTCTCGACAGTAGGAGCGATGATCCCGCAGACGCTTCCGATTTTCCTGATCAGTCGTACTGTCCCCTGCGGGTTGTCCCTGGTCTCGATCGTGATCCCACGCTGTTCAAACACGGTCTTGAAGAGCGTGTACCGGTAAGTATCCATCGTGATCTTGACCACTGTGTAGTCCTGCATCTGGTCTTCGCACCAGTCCACGATGCCGTCCACCGGAATAACCGGCGCCCGGACTACTTCGAAGTCCCGGAAGCCTGCCTTCCCGACGTTATCGAGCGGAAACTTGATGCTCGTCAAGTAGGGGCTCTCTGAGCAGATCCATGTGTGCTGACGCCACTTGTGATTCCCCTCATCGTCGATCGTCAGCACGCCAGCCGAGGCGAAGTCCCGCACGTCCGCATAGTCGATCCCGATGATCGCCATCTTCCCTTTCGTGTCCAGTGACTTCCGAACGCCCTTCCGTTTCGTGTCCTTGTAGGAGCAGAGCAAGATGTTCTTCCAGCTCGTCACGGCCTGCTCCTCCCTCAGCTGAGGAAGGTTGCATCGCTTCGTTATGTACTCACGGTACTTCTCCGGGTCCCCCTTAGCCTTGATCCATCCGCGCTCGATCGCCCTCTGCAGTGTCGGCAGGAACTCCATCGACGGATTCGCCTTGTGCATCGGCTCTTCCTTGCCTGCCTCCGATTCCCTGTCGAGCCTGCAGAGGAAGGGAAAGATCCCGAGCGGGTTCGCCCCGCCCTCGAGGATGATCCGGCAGTCGTCCAGGAGCTTGTCGAGCGGGCCCTCGCGGACGTATCCGTTCGTCGTGATGATGATCTCCCGGAAGTGCCTCTTCTTGCCTTCAGAGGACTCGAACACGTTCACGCTGTCGTTGTTCTCGTAGGCATGAAACTCATTAAAAAAGATACAGCCCGGAGCCTTGCCGTCCTTTGTGGTGGCATTGCTCGTGTTGTATCTCAGGATTGACCCCGTCTCAAGGTTCTCGATCACTTCCTTTGTGACGTGGAATTTGCCCTTGAATTTGGAGTTCTTATTGAGTTTGTTGTAAACGACGTTGAAAGTGTCCTTGATCTGCTGCTCGCTGTTCGCCACGAGTTCCACATGGTACTCGGGGATCCCATATAAAGGAGTTTGGAAGAAATTGGCGAGTGGAGCCATAAAGCCGTCCTTGCCATTTCCTCGTCCCATCAGCATGACAATCTCCGGGAAAAGCGGCTCGCCTGTCGCGTCGTACATGAATACGAATGCGAGTATGAATTTCTGATACGGAAAGAGCGGGTAATAATTTACTTCGAGATACCGGATGCAGTTTCTAAACGTCGTTTCGTCAAAGAACACGTCCTTCCGCTTGAGCGTGGGCTTAACGACGTTTCTGATCAGCAGCTTGCGGTCACGGTTGATCCACTTGGGATGTTCTTTGCAGTACGCGAGATAGTCGTCTATCTCTTTACAGATAATCATCCTTAGCGCCCGCTAGCACCGGCTGCCGCAGTTCGAGTTTGTCCAGGATCTGCAGCATGACCAGTGTCTCGTTCTTCAGATCCGTGACGCTCGGGTTCGCTATCGTCTTGTCGTGACCGTTCCCTGTGCCAACCGTTATCCGGATCCCGTTCTCCGCTACATCCACTGCCAGCTGCTCCTTCAGACGATAATGGACCATGTACGTCTCGACAAGGTCGATGCAGTAGTCCGTGTACTTGTTCTGAGCCTTCAGCTGGTCGAGCAGGGATTCTTTGATTCTGTCCTCTGTCGCCATTTTCATTTGCTCTACACCCCTTTACGTGTGAATTGTCAGATTTTTCCGGAGTCGAGTCCGCCCCTTCCGTTCCTCCCAAGCAGAAATTCTCAAACTTTTGACCGGGGGGTATCTACCATTTCTCCTCTGTTGCATATTTTTTTCTCGGACGCTGATTCTGCGTCCATGTCCTTCCGTGTGCTTCGTTGTGGCAGCCGTCGCAGATCGCCTCAAGGTTGTCCGCGTCAAGCCCGAGATCAGGCCGTACTTCGTAGGCAACAATGTGGTGCACCTGTGTCGCACGCTTTATCTTCGTGCGAACGCCTGACCTCAACTTCTTTCTGCACTCCTGGCACTCGTAGTGATCGCGGATCAGGATCCTCTCTGACATCCTGCGCCATGCCTGCGAATGGTAGAAGCGCATCTTCTCTTCTCGTGTCATAAACAAAAGCGGGCCACTAGGGCCCGCGGCGCCATGGTTTATAGAGCGCTATCGACTTGCGCTAAAAGAGCGCCGTACCTGTGAGAGTACGACGCCCCGGCATCAAGTGTTGTCAAAGAAAGGTATATCTGAACTTCTGACGCTACTATTTTCGCACATGTAAAATGGGCATTCAATGCCAACATTCACGTGACCGGGAAATGTTGCAGCGCGGATCCGTGCGCGCGTGCCACTGTCCTGCGGCTGTATCCGACAGCTTCGGCGACAGCATCCCATGACGACAGGTTTCCCGCCTCAGTGATATCCGTGTACCTGTGCCGTAGTATTTCCCTTTCCAGCTGAGCGTTCGGGCCTTCCATCTGGTCCAGCCGCATTTCGATATCGATCATGATACCGAGACAGCGTTCATACTTCGCATAAAGCAGCTCCGTCAGCTCTTCCAGCTTCCCCATGTAATCCGACAGGTCGCTGTTGTTGTGGGCCTTTGGCATATCCGAATAGTTGATCGCACTGGGCGCCCCATAGCGGAGCCGGAGCTGTGTGATCTTAAGCTCGATCTCCCGCGACTCCCGTACTGCATCCCTGTATCTTGTTAAATACTCTCTTGCTGTCATCTATTACTCCTACACAGTAAATGTTATCCGTCCTTGGGCACCGGTCCGGGCACCTGTCATGCTCTGGGCAGCCGAGGCAGCAGGGTGCAATCCCGTGGAAGCCCGTGCAATCATTTATTAAGCATTGTTTCATTTGTTCCCCCGTGCGAGTAGTGCCAGTGTGAAGATGGTGGTTAGTGCGCCGAACCATGCACCGGCGAGAAATGTGATGATGGTGTCAATCATGCTTCATTGCCTCCAGTATTGATGCGATGTCGAAGTGTCTGCCTGTCTTCTCAAGGTCATCCATCAGGACATCGTGATAAACGCATCCATCATCGTCTATTCCGTCGCATTGTTCTTTCTGAGTACGCGGCTGAAAGATTCGGGTAACGATGAAGCAGTCGCTAGCCCAGTTGACCTCATCACCGACCTCGATTTTGTTATCGGTCTTTGCCGTCCACTGGTTCTTGTACGAATTACAACAACTGATACAAGGATGACCTGTTACTACTTTGCCCTCATACTTGCACCCTGTGCATCCGTCCTCGCTTTTCCACCTACCGTCCTCAAGTCCTTTCTGGTACGCCGTATCCTGCAACTCTCCGTAGTGTTCATTGATGTAGTCGGAGTTGAGTTCTTCAAGGTAATTCACCCCCTTCGAACCAATGTAGAACTGTCCATCCGATTGGCATATTTGCTGAACAACTTTGCAGTCAGGTCGTAACTCTATAACGTATTTGTTCATGTCTCGCTCCCTTCGATTACTGTCTCTTGAATATCAATCCACTTGAGAATGTGTGCGCTGATTCTCTGTAACTCGCTTGAATCATTGTCAAGCACAAGACGGCTTTTGAGTTCATCCGCATCAATCAGCCGTCCGTGCGGAGTGGGAATCTCGACCAGTGGGCAAGTATAATCCCTCATATCAATCTCAAGCGCCAAAGATGCGCCTGTTATGTCGCACCATGCGTAACCAGTGCTTGAATATCGCAGAGGGCAACTCTTGCAGTTCTTCGGCATCTCCATGTTTTTCACGATCACGCTCATTCTGTCACCTCCTTAATGTAAAGCGGACAATTGATTCTCACACGCTCCCACCCCCACTTCGGGCGATATGGGCAATTCTTATTTCTGCAAGTGTTGCAGTTATTGAGTTTCAAAATTTCCTCATAATCTTCCAAATATGCAATAACATTGTTGAG
>Ga0326511_10002345_pt1 | contig 15438 bp, 22 predicted proteins | sample 0_2496_0518_D_FD_203701 | JGI IMG/M metagenome (GOLD analysis project Ga0326511, IMG submission 203701) | Bovine rumen microbial communities from UC Davis, California, United States - 0_2496_0518 | ecosystem: Host-associated > Mammals > Digestive system > Stomach > Rumen | place: USA...
GATGGAGGTGTTTTATAATGAGCAAAACAATAGAATTCACGTTCTGTGAATTACCAGAAACACCTCGTGAATTTAATATAGAAAAATTTAAAGCACACGACCCCGTACAAATAAAATTATACAACGACAGTAAAGCTCCTAGACGTAAAAAAGTATTGACATACGAGGCTTTGCGAATAGATGAGGGAGACGGACCTAATTACGCAAGAGTTGTACCTGATGATTGTGTGTTCATAGATTATGATAACGCCACTGAAGCAGCTGAGATGTACGAGATTATTCTTCGTTCTAAATTAAAATGTTTGATATTAGAAACAGTAAAGGGTTATCATTTTTTATTCCGTAAACCTGATTTTTATAAAAAAGAAATGACTAGAGCTACTAATTGGTTTGGTTATACATTCGACACAAAAGGACCCGGCTCTGTTCAGATTATAAAAGTATGTGGTATGGAGCGTGATGAAAGAGCTAGTTGGAGACCTGACGAACTAATTGCTCCTAAAGTTATAAATATTGAAGATTTGGACATACTTCCATACTGGTTATGGGGAAAATTAAAAGATACTGAATTACATAAAGGCGGAAAGACTGGTGATAGAAGTAAAGAAGACGCAGTAACTTATACATTAAAAGATAATCCCTTCACAACATTGATGAAAATGACAGAAGGTAGTAGACATAATTACATAGTTGAACGCTGTAGTTATTTTGGGTTATCTAATGGTTTTGAAGTAAATGAATTTAAGAATTTAATTCAAGCTATACACGACCAATATTTGGTCAAAATAGGTACAGCTATGAGTGATAGTGACTTATTTGGAGATTTACCTAAACGTTGGGAAGATTATGGGGCAATGTTATCTTCCGAGGGTTGGGATTATGACGAAAAAGAAAGAAAATGGACTAAAGCGAAATCAAAAAAGAATGACAAAATAGATGAACGTCGTGCTGCCGAATATGTATATTCACAATTTGATTTTTATGGTGCAGGAGCAGGTGACGACGGACTGTTCAAAAAATTATTTTATAAAGAAATCGACGGACCATTTGAATATAAGACCGATTTAACCGTACCAAGACAAGCGTTAAAAGACCACAGCGACCAAAATTTCAAAGATACATTTTTCAAAGAAGTGGAGGTGCAGTTAATGCAGATGTGTGCAGCAAATAACAAACGTATATCTCGTACAGATATGTATATTATAGTTAAAAATAAAATATTAAATTGTTTTAATGACGAAGCGTACGATTTTAGTTGGCTAGGCACAAGACCTCCTACTGACGTTGTGTTAAATTGGAATTGGTATCCAAGAGAGTGGGTTGAAGAACACGAAGAAGATTTGGGAGGACAAATAAACTGGTTTTTATCTCAACTATCAAGAAACGCTCGTGGAGTTGAACAGCCTTATGTTGTAGATTGGCTTTGGGTAATAGCTGGGGCTAGTATGATACCCGCCAATAGACTTCAAAAAATAGTAGTGCTAGCAGGTGGAGGACAAAACGGAAAATCTTTATACACAAGTTTGATAAGACTTTGTTTAGGTGAAGATATGTGGAATGAAAGTAAAATCTTCGATAGTAACCCTCAGGAAAAATTTTGGGGAGAAGATTTTGATAAAGGAATTTTATGTGTAATTGATGATTTGGTACAAAACTATAACCGTCAAGCATTCACTACGTTAAAAGGTGCAATCACAGGAACAGATAGTGTCTGGATAAATGAAAAATTTAAACCTAAAAAAAGATTAGACGTAATACCTCAGATTATTGCTTGTACTAACTTTGAATTTGAACTATATGATAAAACCGACGGTATGAAACGTAGAGTAAAAATACTTCCTACTGAATATCATATTGACGATAGTGTTAAAGACGCTGACTTACAACATAAATTAGTATTGAACGTTAAAACAAGGGAAGAAGTAATGGAATACAGAATGAAAGAAAGTGCATTTGGTAATCGTGGTGTTTTAGTAATGAATATGCACACAAAAGAAAGCGGTGTGCTTCAAAGTATGATAGACGGACCTCTTGCTTGGTTTGCTAATAAAGCTCGTTATATGTATATGGATTGGGTAGCAGGAAAGTTAGTATTGAAAGATACTGACGATATGAAAGAAAGATTTGCTGATACATTTGCAGGTGGATTTGACGCAGAGTTAGAAGAATTCCTAGAATGGTATATAACTGAACGTAAAGAGGATATTTGGACAAAAGAATTATATTTGGAATATCAAGACTGGCACGCAGAAATGGCAACTGGTGACGTAGAAATGAAAGAAAAAGCATTTTCAATGAAGTTAGGTAAAACAATAGATAAACTTGTGGCAAAAGGTTATAAATTAGAAATGAGAAAAACTAGAAATGATAAAGGTATGAGTATAAATAGATTATTTATTGGAGAAAAAGAGGAGAAATCAGAATGAAAAAAATAATATTATTGTGCGTAATTTGGTTGTGCGGAGGTTTACTATCCGCACTTCTAAAAAACCTAAAAGTGAACGACCGGATTCATACACGGCTTACATTTTACGATTGGTTACTTTAGTTGTTTGATTATGTATTGGAGGGGGGCGATGATATGCCTAGAGGTAAAGACAAACGAAAAAAAGAAGAAGTCTTTGACGCAGAAGAATTGATTGGTAGTTTTATGAAAGGTGATAGACTGACCGACGATGAAAGATATAAGAAAACAATTGATAGTATATATAGAAAACTAAAACCTATTTGGTTGCAAGAATGTAAAGACGCAATGTGGTTATTGCAAGATGACTATGTTAAAACAGTTGCTGATATAATTTATTTGGACGACCAGATGGGGGGTAATTTAGACCCGACCTCACTTTCTGCTGAAAAACAAAATTTATTAGGTTGGAAGCAAGTTCAATCTGTAATAGAAAAATATAGAGCGCAGGATTATAGTTTGGTAGACCAAGACGGAATTAAAGCGATACTTTCAAGTATTATAAAAAATAAAAACGCTCGTGACGCAGATAGATTAAAGGCTATAGAAATGTATACAGGATTGTATTCTGGCGAAGGTATTGAAGGTGTAACATTTGTTAATGATTTATACAAAGGTGCGTTTAAAAAAGATGAAAGTTCTGACGACACAGATGAGGAATAAGTGAACAGAAATAGCGAAGGGAGAAATAGCTGTGATTAAGTATTTAAGCCTGTTTTCGGGAATTGGTGCATTTGAAAAAGCATTAAAAAATAATTCAATTGATTATGAATTAGTTGGTTTTAGTGAAATTGATAAATATGCTACGAAATCTTACTGTGCAGTACACGGTGTAGACGAAAGTTTAAATTTGGGAGACGTTAGTAAAATAGATTTGGACAGGCTCAAAGAGATTGGGGACATAGATTTGATTACCCACGGTTCACCTTGTCAGGATTTTTCAATCGCTGGTAGGCTAGCTGGTGGAGACAAAGGCTCTGGTACTAGGTCATCGTTAATGTGGTGTACGGTTGACATAGTTGAAGCAGTAAAGCCTAAATATGTGGTTTGGGAAAATGTTAAAAATCTATTAAGTGCTAAAAACAGACATAATTTTGATGGTTATTTGGAAATTATGGATAAATTAGGTTATAATTCATATTATAAAATACTAAACGCTAAAAACTATGGCATTCCTCAAAACAGGGAGCGTGTGTTCACTATATCAATCAGGAAAGATTTGGGATTAAATTATGAATTCCCAGTTGAAATTGAGTTAACTAAAAAACTTAAAGATGTATTAGAAAAAAACGTTGACGAGAAATATTATTTAAGTGATAAACTAATAGCTGGGCTAATAGCAAACACTGAACGCCAGAAAGCGAAGGGTAATGGATTTGCATTTGAAACTACTGACGGAGATGGTGTGGCAAAGACTGTAACTACTAGAGTTGGAGCGTGTAGGTCGGGAGATAATTATATTCAAGTTGTAGGTAAATTAGACATAAAAGGACACGACTGCGTTAAGCGAGTTTACTCTGGGGAAGGATTAGCTCCCACCCTTACTGATATGCAAGGAGGAAACAGGCAACCTAAAGTTTTGATTGATGAACCAGTTATTGCAGCAAGTAGAGGACGAAATCCAGATAAACCTGGTGATAGAACTCCTGGTATCCCAACTGAACAGAGATTGGAAATAAATAAACAAGGAATAAGTAATACAATAACAACAGTACAAAAAGATAATTATGTTATAGAGCCTTGTTTAAAAATAAAAGAAGCCACGAAAGCTGGTTACAAAGAGGCTTACGCAGGAGACGGTGTTAATATATCTGGAAGAATGAAATATCAAAGAGGTAATGTTCAAAAAGAAATGACACAAACGTTAATGGCAAATGGAAGTGAGAGGGGAGTTGTCACCCCGGATATGCGTATTAGGAAACTTACACCAAGAGAATGTTGGCGTCTAATGGGATTTGAAGATACAGATTTTGATAAAGCACAGGCTGTACCTACCTCGGACACACAATTATATAAGCAGGCAGGTAACTCGATTGTGGTAAATGTACTAGAAGCGGTGTTCAAGAATTTATTTGGAGTGAAAGAAAAGAAATCGTGGTATAAATAATTTGGAGGTGATTAGCATAAGTAGACGAAAAATGAGTGATATTATATTGCCGAATTACTGGGATTTACTTGAGGATGGAATAGGTGAACAGCTGGAGAGAAGTAGAAAAATGTTTTTACGTGGCGGACGTTTCTCTGGTAAATCTTATTGGGCGGCGCACCATATTGTTTTGACGCTATTAGCCCTCGCTTCTGTTCACGAGGAGGGCGACCCTTGGGCTTGTTGCTTGGCACTAAGAAAATATAATAACACATTAAGAACCTCTGTATATGCTGAAATTGCTAATGCTATAATAAATCTAGGTGTTGAAGATAAATGGCAAATGCTTACTAACCCTATGGAAATAAGATTAAAAGGTACGAAATCAGTAATTAAATTCGCTAACTTGAATACTGCTGAAGATTATGGAAAAGTAAAGAGTATAAAGTGGCCCCGGGGGTTATTGTAGGTTAATATGGTTTGAAGAAGCTGACCAATTTATGAGTAAACACGACGTAGACCAAGTATTACTTTCTTTGTATCGTGGTGGTGACATATTTGAAACTATATTCACATACAATACACCGTTTAGTCCGTCGCACTGGTTGAATATTGGTTGGAACAACGCGAAAGAAATGCTTACTGAAACTTCGGAAGGTGGAGTAGGAGTAGAAGAAAGTGAACGACCGGTTAAAGAAAAAGTTTATTTCAAACACGTTAATTTATATGACATACCAAGAGGTATCGTACCGCAACAAGTTTATGATATGGCTGAGGCTATGAAAGAGGAGAACGAAAAGGAATGGCGTCACGTAATAATGGGAGAGGTTGGAGACCCGGCTACTATGGTATTCCCATTATTAAAACCTATTAGAGTTGGTGACATAGACACAAATGAGTTCGGTAATGGTCCTGAGTGCTGGCGTTGGTACGTCGGTATGGACTATGGTTATCGTCCTGACCCTACTGTCGGTGTGGTTGTAGGTTATAATAGAGTTAAAAAGATATTATTCATAACTGACGAAACACGTGGTATCGGTTGGAGTGAAGACGGTATTTATATGAACGTAAAAGATATGCTTTCGAGAGGGGGAGGTTTATTCCCCGGTGCGGTAACTATATCGACGTTAATAAACTCTGAAATTGATAATAGAATTATTGACGGCTTGAGGTCGAAGGGGTTGAACATATACCCGGTTAAGAAAGTATCGGGTTCGAGAGACGTATCATATCAGTTCTTAACTGGTGGCTATGGAGACGTTAAGGAAATCTGGATTGATAGTGAGCGTTGTCCCGGTTGTTGGGCTGAGTTTGTTGGCGCTGAGTTTTTGCGTAGAGACATAGGTGGTAAAGAAATAATAATTCAAGAGTGGCCTACAGTTAATGACCACGGAATAGACGCAACGCGTTATGCAACGGTTGACTTGTGGTCTGGTAGAGCTGTTACTGGAAGTAAGAGGAGTTTATTGTAATGGAGGTGAGTTTATGGGCGGTTATCATTGGGAGCAAATAGTAATGATGTTATTAGATAAAATAGAAAATATGAAGGCTCACGAAGACGAAATGAACCATATGATAGACGATTTACACGCTGAAAACGTAAGATTAAGACAATTATTAGTTGAAAAAAGACTAGGTGGTGACGAAGGGGTGAAATAAATATGATTGGTGATATGTTGAACAATAATAAGAGGCGCGATGTGAAGACCCGAGCTGACCAAGTGCTGTATTTGGGCAAAAAGTATAGGCAAGACAAGAGGACGGGGTACTACGTTTGTACCTCTGGAGATAGAAAGAGACTTCACGTGGCTATGTGGGAAGCAGAAGCGGGGGTAGCTGTTCCTCCCGGTTGCGTTATCCACCACGTGGACTGGGTTAAAACTAATAACACTGTGGGAAATCTGGTTTGTGTGACTGTGGCTGAACACGAGAGGATACATAATACACCCGGTGGGAAAGAATTTGGTGTAAGTTTAAAAAAAGAGAGAGGGACTGGTGTCCCTCCCGGTATTGATTTGAACGGGATATGATTATATCCCGGTCTTTTTATTTTCTGCGTGATTGTTGATAATCATAAAATTCAAGGACTGTTGCGTCTGGATATACTTTCTGAAAACGGTGAAATGTGTCTGAGTTTGTGTCCATTGGGTCGATATTATTCTCTTGCAACCAGATAAGTGGGTGCTTTTTATGTGTCGTGCCGTCGGCTGTGATAATATTCCCGCCTGTTGGATTTTCTGGAGTGGATATTGGAGTGAACGGTGCTGGGGTAGAATAAGGAGACGCTGGGGTTTTTAAGCGATACTCGATTTCTTCACTAACAGAACGACAATTTGAGTTGGCGTCCTTTTGTAATTGCTCGTAAACGTCTTGTGATAATGTAATATTTACTCTCTTTTTTGGCATAATAATTTGCTCCTTTCTATTGTTTATAAAATTTTTATATGGTGAGTATATCATACTCGGTAGTGTTTGTCAAGTGTATGTGTATGTATAAATGAGCATTGATTTTTGGGGTAGTGAGCATAAGTGAGCATTAAAATTTGATACGCAATAATGGGATTTAATGGGATTTAATACATAGTTGCTCTGCTTTTTTGTATAAGTACGCACAAATATTTGTGTGTTGCTCTGCGCAAAGCAACGGCGGAAAGTATTGAGAAACGTGTGGTTACGCGTTTCTGTTGCTCTGCTCGTATTAAAAATACATTGTAGCATATATTTTTTATGAAAAACAAACATCTCCAATGAATCAAAAATATATAGATAATAATAGATTTAACAACAGCAGAGCAACATCACACTATGTCATTGAGGGATATATAGGGATAGAGGGCGTTGCTCTGCTCTGTTGCTCTGCTTTTGCAAGACCGTATCATTCGACTGAACGGAAACGGTAGAAAGTAGACCCCATAACAATTACAATGCGTTGCTCTGCTTTTTTTATAAACAATTTTTAGCAGAGCAACACCTAGAAAGCAGAGCAACAGGAAATCTAAAAAATTCTTCAACAACACCAACAAACGTGTTGTCCAAAAGTGAACACCCGTGGGGTAAAATTTGATCACACTGGGGTAAAATGTGAATATATAAAAATTAAAATTTTTTGTCGAAAACTGTCGAACCAAAGTGAACAGAATTCACTGATCTAAAAAATTACCAGGGGCTGTGAAATGATCCCCTGGCATTCCGTCCGGTTGTTCACTTTTCTTATAATCCAGCAATAAAATCATTATAATTATCATAGCCCGCTTCTAGCATTTCTTGATATTCGTTATCAATAAACTCATATATACATACAGGCTCTTGTCCTGCTCGTAAATCTTCGTCTTCGTCAAACCAATCTTGAATATATTGGTCATAACATTTAATTATTTGTATTAACTCTTGTTTTGAATATTTATTTAGCATTCTGATCATCTCCTTCCCTGATAAAAGTGAACAGGAGTGGATTGTCCACTCCCTGATATTAAATTAACTTTCCGTTTTCGTCGAATTCATAACTTGTTAAGTATTCAGTGTTATAGTTTTCTTTATCAAATGTTTCAATTACGATTTCAGTTGCCACACCAATTGTTTCATTTAGCTCTGTCCATAATAAACCGTCATATATTGAATTTGTTTCTAGCTCGTGTTTGAAATTATCTAATCCTGTCTTGGCTAACTTATCTAATAATTCATAATAATTCATAAAATTATCTCCTTTCCTGACCCAGGTGAAGCACTGTAAAAAGTGAACAACGCTGGGGTAAATTTAACACACGCCGGGGTAAAATACCCACACACGCGACACACCTATAAGAACATTTGTTCTGGGCATAGGCTCGAAAGAGAGGAAGCTCTAGGCTTCCCCGTCTTTTTTACTTACAAACAGTCTATAATTTTTATGTCCTTTGTATCCCATAATAACACCTTGATTAGATACAGCTAACCACTCACTCGCTCTTAATGGCTCAATATATAAATGTTTTGCGTCGTGAATACTGCACCCTAATACATTGGCTACTGCACTCGTAGATAGTCTTCCTCTTTCAGCTACTCTTTGCATAATTAGAAATTCTTTATCGCTTAACCCTGTTGCACCGTTAATGGCAAACCTTGAGTCAAGAAGACTGTTCACTTCCGCTTCACCTGCTGTTTTTAATTTCTCTGATTTGATTGCACTTTTCATAGATTTGGCTAAACTTAAAGCTGTACGAGGTACACCCTTAGCCGCCCTCACTATACTTGGTAATGCTGCTTCGTCTAGGTCTGGGTTTACATTATGTACGATTTGTTTTAATTCGTCCTCAGTATAATTTTGAAGCTCTACAAATTTGCAACGATTAACAAATGCTTCTGGTAAAGGGCTTAATATATTTGTTGCGAACACAAACCTTGCCTTTGGTAATTCTAAGTCCATACATAAATCTGTGTCGTAAAATGTACCCTTATCAATTATCTTGTATAATCCTTCGAGTATCTTTGGTTGAAGACTGTGTATCTCGTCGAAGAATAATATGTCTCCGTCTTCTGCCTCTTTGATTGGCTTCAACATACTGTTCAACCTGTCGCCTCTCATCTGGGTTGTGTCCACGGTTTTAGCTCCTAAACTTTCTGCAAACATTGTCTTACCATAACCTGATGTACCATAGATTAGAAGCGGTTGGGTTTCATATTTGTACCAGTCTGTTATTGCTCTCTTGGCTCTGTCTTGTCCTACTATCTTCTCAAACATACCAATTCCTCCTTTCTTCCATATATTATATCACATACTTGGTAGTATGTCAATACCGTTACACTACCAGGTCTTCCTGGCATTCTGATCTTGTTCACTTTATCCATCACTCCATAACCTCCTTGCCCAAGCATTTGGATTTGGTTTTAGTTCGTCCATACTCCAGCGTGTCCATTCTTTAGTTTTTGCATTATATTGTAATCGGCCACAGTTTGCACCCCAGTCCTCGTCAGCATATTGGAAATCTAAATCGTATCCTAGTTCAGCCAGCTTCTCTGCCACTGGATATGCGAATGACCAAGCTGTTTGGAAGTACATTATTATATATGTCTTACCTGTATGAGTGTATCCGTCATATGCACCCCACTTTGTATTCCAGTATTTGTTTCTCCAAGTGTACCAGTCAAACCAAGGTCTATCCTTTTCTTCCATCACGTGGCTGTCCTTGTTCACTATACAGTCTGCTGGACAATCCTTTTTGAGTCTTGGCTCTGGTATGATCAAATCAAAATCTATAATTCTATTTCCTTCGTCTGTAATCATTGTCAACTTATCTAATACATATTGAAGTTTATCTTGTGGTATGTGTGAAATCTTCCATTTATTCATTACGTGGTTTGGCATATTATATCACCTCTTTCCTTGTTATTGTTATAGTATCGTGGAAGTATACGTGGTAGCCTGTCTTATATATTTCGTAACTGGCTGTTTGCTTCTCCTCATCAATCTGTTCACTTTCGGATATTTCACCTGGGTCACGGACCCACTCGGCCATATCAAGTGCTGCTGCTCTGGCCAGATTCTTAAAACTGTTCAGTGCGTCCCCGAAGGAAGCGTATACTTCTGTGTGATGGGTCTGCTCTCCATCCCAACATCCTTCTTCGTCTACTACGTAGACAAACTCTGGATTTAATTCCTGAAGCACATTGTGAACAACCTTCGCTAAATGATTCTCTTTTGTGTCTAGTGCCTTTTCTACATATGTTAATCTCTCAATGTCTTTCTTTGCTATTCTCATAATTCATTACCTCCTTTATATTTCTGGTATTACTCTTATACCTATACAATTCCAATCACTGGTTGTATGGTTGTTTCTGTTCTTCTTGAAGTTATATATTCTACTGTAATCGTCTGATGTAACGTCTAGTCTTTCAGTCTTTGGATATGCTGTAATGTTCACTACTGTTGCAAGGAATGATTTGATCAATACACTTCTTTGTTGTGTTGGTCTTGGTAGTGCTTCTGTATTGTCGAAGTTTAAGATAAAATAATTGTCTTCGTCTTGGATAACTATGTACCCTTGTAATAAATCATTCCATACTGGTTGACTAAAACTGAATATCATTTTATGTACTGTCTTTCTTTCCTCGTCTTCACATATTAGCTCTGCTAATCCTCTCCAGCCTCTGTTCTTATTGATCCTTATTCTTTTAATTTCTTTCATATCTATCTCCTACCTTTCTATTAAACTAACCCATAGATTATATCTAATAAGTCTACTGGTTGTTTATTTTCTTTCTTTTCTTCTTTTACTTTTCTTTGGTCTCTTATTGGTTTCTTCATAGGCATTGCTAATTTTCTTAATTGCTCTTTAACTTCGTCACTTACTTTTAATGTCCATTTCTCTTTAAGTGTTACTGCTTCGTCTGTGTCGTCAAACTTGTAGCCGTCTGCTTCTAGTATTCTTAATAGTCCTGGTGTTATTCTTCCTAAGTTAATCTCTGCCATTGTGTCTGTGTTTTGAAGGTACACATTTTCTGATGTACCGTACTCCTTGTTCACTCTATACATACTAATCACTCTCCCTTCCTGTATAGATTATTTGAATATTTGGATTTACTTTCTTGACTTCGTCAAGCCATCTCTTTGAATGTCCTACTAATACTGTTCTTTTAAGTTGTTTTAACATATCGACTGACCAGCTCAAACAGCCGCCCCCGTCTGTTATACCTATTGGACTGTATCCAGCCTGTTCAGCTTTGAAGCACAACTCAATTGTCCTATCACCGTCGTCACTGTACCCACTGTCTGCTGCTACGTGCATAAAGTCTGCGAATGTACCTTTGTAGTAGTCGTCGTCTCTACCTTCTGGATCAAGGCAACGTCTCATTACTGCTCTGTCTTCGTCTCTATATCCCCACCCACTAAACCATACTGTTGGTGTCTTCATTGCTTGGGGTATTGCTTTACCTATAATTTCTTTGAAGGTGTCCATATCTCCACCCATACTACCACTTGCGTCAAAACATAAGTATAAACTTGCGTGTCCTTTCTTTGACCCTTTGAAGATAGTATGTTGTCCTGTCTGCATATAACTTGGTGTCTTATAACTTCTTACTTTAGTATCTGTAACAAGTCCGTTAAGTGTCTTTGTTATTCTTGCTAGTCTTATTTTTACACTTTTTAATCTGTTGATTTCTTCTACCCACCTGTTGCCTTCACTTTCTGTTATGAATTCTTTGCCGTCTATGTCTTCAAGTTTGCTCCAGTCTGTTTCGTCGTGATGTCCTGGTGCTTCAGGTTCTGGCTGTTCACTTTCAGGTTCTGTTGTTACTTCGCTAGTATCTTTACCTGTCTTTTCTCTTGGGGTGCTGTCGTGTCCCCCCTCTGCGTGTGCTTTGTCTGTACTTGGTTTCTTCTTTTTGTCTTCTTTCTTGTCTCCGTCTTCCTTTGGCTCGTCTTCTTTCTTCTCGTCTTTGCCTTTTGCTTTTCCTTTGCCTTTACCTTTTGACTTGCTGTCTTCTTCTTTTTCTTCTGTTTCTTCGCTGTCGTCTCCTTCTCCCTCGCCCTCTTTCTTGTCCTCGTCTTTGTGTTTGAATTTTCTGTACTCGTCTAGCATTTCTTCTAGGGTATTAGTTTTGAATGTATATGATAGAGAGTTACGATCCCTAAATTGTGCTAGGTTGTTCACTGCTGTCTCTACTAGCTCTGGGAATTTACTTGACATCCAGTCGTGTACTAATATGTCCATTATAATATTGACTTCATCTTTAGTTACCTGGAATTTATCTTCTGTGTCTTCTGCTGATAACTCGTCTAGGTATCTGAAAAATCTGTTGTGGTGTTTAAGTTCTAGGTGCATACGCTCGTGCCACAATAACCACTTTAACATATTGTCGTCATAGGCTGGTAGTATTTTGAATAAGTTGTCCTGTGTATTTAGGAATACTCTGTCGCCGTCTGTGTATGCTACTGCTCTCCCTATGTCTGTAACATATGCTCTTTCTAGCATAATAGCTGTCTCTGTGTCATAGTGTGTGCTTGATAAGAATGGATTTACCATAACTATTTACCTCCTTTTACTATACTTGCTACTTCTTCTTCTGATAGTATCTCCTTGAATTTCTCAATTAGTTCTTCCTCTGTTGATATTGTCTCTGGTCCCCACGCTACTATTCCGTCTTCTTGGAAACGTTCGTAAGCTGTTCTAACATTCTTGATTAAGTCTGCTGGATCAATTGACTTCATTCCTTTTTGCATATCAATTAGCTTTTGTGTTAGTGCTGTTCCTAGTTTAGCTCTTAATCTCAATGGGTTCTTTTCAAATTGTAACATTTTAAGTACGTGGTCCATATTTCTAGGATTTATCTTGCTGTCTTGCATTGCTTTGATATACTTGGCTACCTGTGGGATGTTTTTCCATTTCTTCTTTAGATAATCCATTGCGTCTTTGTCGCTGTTTACTAATTGGAATACGTCAAACCTGTCTAGCAATGGTCCTGGAAGTTCGTTCAAGTATACTGTACCGTCTGTACCGTCACTCAAGTTACCTGCCGCAACTATTTGTGCGAACTCTAGTGAATGTCCACACCATTCTCTTTGTGCTGGGTCAATATGACAAGGTCCATATAAACAGTTCATAACTTCTGTTGGTGCTTGGTTTATTTCGTCAAAGAATAGTATATAGTTTTTACCTTTGACCTTAAACATTGGTGCAAGTGCTTCATTTAATAGTAGTGTAAAGTATTCTGTTTTCTTGTCACTGCTCACTTGTGCATATGGTACACCACCTATGAATTCTGGTATCATTGTTGCAAGTGGAAAGATTAAAAGTGTCTTGCCTTTGTCTTCTGCATACTTTCTCACTATACTTGATTTACCTATACCCTTGTTACCAAAAACAAGTGTGTTTTCTTCGTCTTCTAATAAAGCGTAGAAGTCGCTTTGTCTTATTTCGGGAATATCTATCCCGTCAATTTTCATTGTACTCATATTAGTACCTACCTTTCTACTCGGTATCAGTTAGATTAAAGGCTACGCCTTGTCTGATTACCGTTCACTTTCTATTATACTACTATTCCAGTAGTATGTCAATAGTTTATCATTAGTTTTTTATGATAGTATCACGCCCTGGTTTCATACTATTTTTAAGGGCTTACGTTTTAACCTATTATTCTTGCGACTAGCTCCATATAGTCAAACATTTTGTCATAACCTGTTTCGTATGGGGTAATATCTGCTCCCCCTTTTATCTTACGTTTATGGGTTAAGCCCCATATAGCTTCTGATTTTTTAATCAATACATTTTCAATTTCTATAAGTAAGTCCATATCCTCGTCAGTGATTTTGTAAGGTTTCTTTTTCATACTAATTTTCCTCCATTTCTTTTTTACTCATTGTGTCGAAGCCGTATTGGTATAAGAATTCGTTGATGTGTCTTGCTGTTGTGTTACTATACCAGCCGTTCACTTTTACTGTTGGTTTACCGTCCTCGGTTGCGATCCCGTCTGTAATTTCTGCAACTATTGTTGAATAGCTCATTAGTAGAATGTGTCCTTTGTCGTCACGATATACATTAGCTTTTTTGTAGAATGACTTTCTACGATCATATTGTGGTTGTAATTCATATAAGAATTCCATAACTACACCCCCTTTACTATATTATATAAATTATTTAATACCTCTGGTGTTGCTCTATTCTCGTCATAGAATGGATAATCTGCTATGTCAAAGTATATTCCATTCCAATTACATCTGATCCTATCTTGTTTTAATAATTCTAAAAATCTTTTTATTGAATATGGTTTCATATTATTTACCCCCTTCTTTTTTTCTTTGATAATTTTTTCTTGCCCATTCTCTGTTGTATTCTCTGTGTTTTTCTGCATTGTCTTTGTGATATTGTGCGACTTTGTCACTTGCTTTTTGTTTGTCTTTTATAGCTCTTTCAATTAGTGCCATAAAGTCTGCAAAGTCTTCTATTGTGATAATTGTTTGCGTCCCGTCATACCAGTTGACTATACATTTTTTGTCTTTATTTCTGCCGAATAATCTTTTTTCGTTCATACCTATTAAGTTTTCCATTTTGATTAGTAAGTTAATGTCTTCATTTTTTAGTACCATATTATTTCACCTCCTCTATTTCTAATATTCTATATTCGCATTCGTCCAGTCCATATATGTCTTTGCATTCTTGAATATTGCGTACGATACATTCTTGTTGTGACCAGTGGTCTCCTGTCCATTCGTCTCTGTATTCAAATTTTATATGTACCATATTATCTCCCCTCCCTTATTATTTTATTACATAATTGTACTACTTCATATAGGTCTGTGTCTTGGTCTAGCTCTTGGCTGATTTTACAATGCTCTTTTATATATCCTATTGTTAATTGATATATTCCGCTGTCGTCTATGAATGTGTATCTACCTATTCCGTCAGTCCCTCCGTATATGCTCACCTTTCTCATTGTTAAGCCTTGCCACGTTGTTGTTACTACTAGGGGCATTCCTGCCTCCAGGCTATTTAATAATTTAATGGCGTCCATTTTATACCCTCCTATTCTTTGGGGTAGGGGTCTAGCCCCTGCCCTTATTTTATATTTGCATTTTTACTTGCTGCCATTAGTTGTGTTTTATTTAAGTTTGTGAATTTGTCTGTTATTAGCTCTCTTTTGCTTGTTGTATAAGCTGTTGCTTGTAATTTAATTGTATGATTTACTGTTGTTTCTTTTGTTGGTGGAAATTTCTTTGCAATTTCTTCAACTGCTTTCTTATATTCATTTGAATATATTGTTTTAGTATAGTTTTGTCTTTTAATTATCAAGTCTTTTCCTTTGTTGATTTCTGCAACTTCTTCTTCACTTAAATTTCTTATTTCTTCTTTTGCATTGTCAACTATTTGTTGATAATATTCGATCATTGCAACTGCCATTGCAATTTCTTCAATTC
>Ga0326511_10002346_pt1 | contig 15438 bp, 25 predicted proteins | sample 0_2496_0518_D_FD_203701 | JGI IMG/M metagenome (GOLD analysis project Ga0326511, IMG submission 203701) | Bovine rumen microbial communities from UC Davis, California, United States - 0_2496_0518 | ecosystem: Host-associated > Mammals > Digestive system > Stomach > Rumen | place: USA...
CCTTCCATCACATCACTGTAAACAGCTTCGGCACTCCACGCCACATGACCTTCGCAGCTCTGTTCTTCCGCAAACGTAAGGCGAAATGTGTTTTTCTTAACCGCATCAATCGCCTGTTGTCTGCTGATAAGGTCATCCATTCTCTTTCACTACCTTTCTACTACACGGTCTATCTTTCAGTGTGCAAATACTCATGTCGCAGAAACTACACCGCATTGTATAATCTGGCTGTGCCGTAGGCAAAGCACTTACAGCCTCATAAATATCTTCGACTTTATATTCTTTACGATACGGTGTTTGAAAAGATGCTATTGTAGCCAATACCATATTCTTATCAAAAAGTTGATTCATAATTTCCATCCCTCACTTTATTTAATAATGTTTCTACTTCATCAAAATGTCTTCCTGTCTTTTTACGCAACTTTATTTCACTTAATTCACAAGATTCACAAGAACCGTCCCCATACATAACATAAACTCTGTCCATACTATAATTAATTTTTGTAATAACAGCAGTAGAAAAGTTAAATTCAATTTCATCCCCAACTTGAATTTCATCTTCCAAACAAACTGTTCTATTAAGACTAACTGTTTTATTAAATACTGTACAAGTCGCCTGCGGTGGGTCACTACAACATACATTATAATCATCTAAATGCACACAATTACCACAGTTTTGCTTAACAAACTTTGATTCAAATTTACTCATAATCTCACTCACTTTCGTTTTTCTTTATTATAACATTATATAACACATTTGTCAAGTATTAAAAAACATCTTCTTTATCTCCACTAAATTGCTTTCGTACTTCTCTTACTTTTCGCTCTGTCTTTTCCCTAGGTTCTGCATCATCATAAGACGGAATAAAAATAAAAGACCCTGTATCTATATCCCATTGATAATTTAATTTACCACCCACAGCACCGAATCTTTGCTTCTTAACTTCAAGTTTTAATACTCCTTCTTTTGTCTGTCTTATAGAAATTACTTTTGAAGCATTTTGTGCTATACCATCACTATCTCTAATTGTTTCAAGTTCCGGTGCTCCTGCATCTTCATCTACAGCAACACCGCCTCTATTTGCTTGTACTACAATAAGAATTGGCACTTTCATTTCCATTGATAACGACATTAAATCTTCACTTATATGGGTCAACTGTGTTGTCTTATTATCTCCTCGCTGAAATCTTTCATCAGTCATATAAGTAATACCATCAACAGCTACTAAATCTAATTTATACTGCTTTATCCAGTTTCTTAATTTCGATACTGTTATCTTTCGTGTAAAATCATTTGGTGTTGCTACAATGAATTTATTCTGTTTCTGCTTTAACTCTTCTATATAAGACTGATATTCTTCTTGTTCTACACTATCTTTGCCCCACATCAGCCCTCTATTTGAAAAGTTTTTATACAATGTATCAAATCTATATCCTATGCTACTTGCACCCATTTCTGGAGATATATAACCAACATTAAATCCTATTTGCCAAACATGTGTACACATCTTTTCAAGTACCCAAGATTTACCTTGATTTGTTCTTGCAAAGATTACAAAAAATTCTTCCTCTCTTTGTATGCCGTGAATAAGTTCGTCTAGTTCTTCAAACCCGCTTGTAAAAAACCAATCGTCTTGATGCTCTTTGCGCTCCACAAATTGCTCATATCTTTCATCCGCATCTGCAACAATATCAATACCACTTAGTCTATAATTAGGCTCTAAGTCCTTCATCGCTTGAACCATATACTCAGCGGCCGCATTTGCATCTGATTTTAATAATTCTGCTATCTTTTGAACAACTGGGACAGATTTATAATATAGATACTCCTCACGTATTGTATCTACTAAATATCTATCTGATTCTGTTACTTCAACTAAATCTATATCTGGGAATTTTGAAAGAAATGTAGCTTTATCAGGAACACTGCCGTATTCCTTCTCATGATTAACAATGAAATTATATTCGTCTTCATAGCCAACAAAGTAATCAATCGTAAGCATATTATCTTCTAGGATACTGCTATCTTTTGTTGACAAGACCTTACTTATAATCTGTAAACTTACCATTACTTTGTCCGCCTATCTTTTCCTTTTAGTTCTATAACGCTACTACAGTTAAAGATTCTACTGGATAATCTTGAACCCAAGGCTTTGGTCAGTTCAGTTTGTGTAATAACATTACTTGTGTATATATTTGCTTTGTCCTCTACAATACGATTGTCAATAATCGTTAACAGTTGGGATATATCATAATCAGATAACTTTGCACCAGCTATATCATCCCACACAATAAGGTCTGCTGTATACAAGTTATCTCTGAAGGATTTATTAACTGGATTATCAAAGTCTTTTAATTTTAAAAGTAATGTAGGAACATGAACAAACATTCCTCTTACTCTGAATCCGTTACCTGCCCAAACCTTATCAAAATACTTTAATAAAATTTTAATTGCCCAACTTGTCTTACCATTACCCGTATTCTCGCTACAGATGTATAAATTAAATCCTCCGACGTTAACATATTCGTCTATCTTTTCCTTTACATCGTTTAATAAACAAAAAGCATCGAAGTCACTGCCTGCAATAAGTGATTGTGGCACCTGTCGATTCTTAGGTATTCCACTGTTATCTATTAAATATTTCATCTCCGAATATCGGATACAATTAGAACAAACGTTCTGTGAACATACGTTCTTATACCAACAATCTTCTCGCATAATATCTCCTTTCTAAAGACGGTTATTCAGGCGATACCGACAAACGCCATCAATAAAGAAAGGAGGGTATCAAAAGTCCTTCTGCTCATCACTGAGCGGAAGTTCGTGATTGGTAAGTTTATAATCTAAATAAGAATAGCATTGAAGCAGTGTAAATCCAGCAATCATACATACTATAAGAGCAATTACTACTCTGGCAAAGTTTAAATCTGCGTCTACTAATAGAACACAAATCCAACATGCAATTCCAAATGCTACACTAAATACTTTACAAAAATTTCTTAAAAATAGCAATAGTTTAATTTCTCGTTCCATAGCTTTCTCCTAAAATTTAGTCTGTAACCCCTGTGCTTCTCGTTCTGCATCAATGCGCCGTAATTCTTCTAATTCTTCCTCAGTATATGAATCGCACTTTACTCCCTTCTCCCACGGCTTTTCTTTTATGTCACTATAACATCCAGCTGGAGGATAAAATGAGAGATAGCCACGTTCAATAGCATAATCTATAATAGGCTCATATCCATATCCTTCTTGATGAAGTTTATCTAATTTAGCAAGCATACCCTTCCACATATTAGTATATAACGGTTTATCTTTAACGGCTAATCTAAAATTAAGATATGATATAAGTTTACGTCTAACCGGATTACCACAATTATGAGTATCAACAAAATCATCTATCATAGTAATACACTTAGTAAACAATGATTCTTTTTTAGGTTTAGATTTACCGAATTGAAAATCCGATTTTTGTAATAATTCTTTAGAATTATTTTTAGTAATTTCTTTTTTAGTATTTGATTGTTTAAGTACTTTATTGTCGTTATTTTCTAGTGCTAGAGTTTCTACTTGTTGAATTTCTACGTCTAGTATTTCTAATGGCTTTTCATAAATATCATATTCCCAGTCAATGATTCTACCGTTTTGTCGAATAGGTGTTCTCTTTAAATAAGTATGTTCCTCTAATTCTTTCACAGCCGTTCTAACAGATGTTTCACCGTCACTTGATAACGATGCTAAACCAGCAACTGAATAGTCCCATGTGTCTGGGAGTGATAGCATTAAAGATAGCAGACCCTTTGCTTTAAGCGATAAAGATTTATCTTTGAAATGATAGTTACTCATACAGGTATAATCTTTTGTATGATGTGTTCTTGCTACTGCCATTAAATTCTCCTTATAAAACAAAAAGTCTATACAGATTCAGCCGCTACTCTGAAAATGTATAGACTTGTTAGCCTGTACTCTCTTATAAGGTATTTATTGCAAGCACCGTAGCGGGAGCGCAAGCTAACCTATTTGTTAAATGCTCGTATTGAGCGATGTCTTTCGACTATTTAATTATACTACATAAAGTAACGGTTGTCAACTATCTTTTTGAAAAACTTTGTAAAATATCTTCAATCTGATGGTCTACTTCAGTATTGCATGTTTCCCAAAGATTGGCACGTTCTTCTTCTAAATCGTCTTCTGGTTCAAGTGCCCTTTCTTCACACCATTCTACGGTATAAAAAGAATCATTTACTTTAACAGATGCCCTACTAGTGGCACGAATTGAAGTTGTTACTGCCATAATTACTCCTCTTTAATATCAACTCTAATAATATTGCCAACTCTGTAAATAGTGACATTCTCTTTAGTTACCTTATCTGCGATATGTTTTTCTACAATTTCCAAAGCATCTGTAAATTTAGTCACATCAATCATCTTTATCTTCCTTCTTCTTTTTAATTTTAGTTACTCTAAGCGTAACGACCTCTTTTACTTCTTTAGCTTTATTCATTTCAAGTAAAACATCATCTGAAATTTTACCGTCATAAATTGCTTTTTCAAGTGCATCAAAATCAATATACTCCTTTGTCTTTATAATTTCTGAAAGTCCGAAATGATGAGCAATATCCAATAATACATCTTCATTCATACTCTCACGTTCCTGTACGGAGTATGTTGCTTTATAGCCACCAGCTTCATATACTGGGTCATCTAAGTCTGCCATTAAAGTTTTAATCTGTGCGTTTTCACTATCACAGATTTTCTTGTAACTATCCATTTCTGCTTTATTCTGAGCATACTGTGGAATTAGTTCATCAAGATTCGTCATCAATTTCATCGTTATTTTCCCTCTCCTTCTCTTTGTGATAATACTTCTGCGTAACACTACCCATAATACCATGTCTACCTTGAGGGATTGCTTGTTTAAATTCAATTAGTTTCCAAATATCAGATTCTTTCCAATATCTCGTCTGTCTTGCGCCCTCTTGAACATAGTCGGGTAACATCTTAGCATATTCATTATCAGGATTTTCTCGTTTAAACCAATACCAGTTATTGATTGATTTACCGCTACTACCAATTAGAATAGCTACTTCCTCTAGTTTCAGTAATCTTTCCTCTGCCATACATTAGCACCTCCTAAAAAATCATAATAATCACATCCTTTGTATTCAGAGTTTTACTTTTACACTAATATTATATAACATAATATTTATGTTGTCAATGTTTAATTTATAAGAAAATCAAGTAATTGTCCTTTGTCAATAGCGATTTTCCCATCAACGAGCGCATCAGCCATCATACCTTTACGCTCTACAAGTTCATTAATCCTCTCATCAATAGTATCTTTACATACCAAAGTGTAAATAGTTACGTTCTCTTTAGTACCAACTCGATGACATCTGTCTTCTGCCTGCTCTTTATTAGCACGATTCCACGGTTCATCCATAAAAATTTCAACTGTGCCTGCTGTAAGCGTAAGTCCAGTACCCATAGCACCGATAGTACCAACAATTACATTACAAGACTTATTTTGCTGAAAAGTTTCTACCATCACTTGTCTTTCTGTATCATTGGTCTGTCCTGTAATTACAGCTGGAGAATATTTAATCAGCCTTGCACAAACTGCATCTGTCATTTGTGTCCAGTTGGAAAAAATAACAACTTTCTTTCCATTCTGTACCGCTTCTTCTACAAGTTCTTCCATTCTATCAAGTTTAGCACTCTCTTTAACTGTAGAAGAAAGAATACCTGTATAACCAGTAGCCTGCCTCATTCTGATAAGTTCAGCAAGAGGATTGTTCTGCATCTTAATCTGGTCAATATTCATCTTAATATCCATAGTTACTTCTTTGTAAATCTGCGCCTGCTTCGGTGTCATTTCGACATACTCAGTAATATGAGTTTTCTCTGGAAGGTCAAGAACATCGTTCTTTAATCTTCTAAGCATGATTTCATCCAACTGCGCTTGAAGTTCATCAAGATAACGATAACCAGTACACTCATATCCACCGTAACCACCGAACACTCCGTAATGTTTCTTGAAAGCATAAAATGGATGTTTCTCATAACCAAGCCATTTGAGAATAATAAATAAATCAAACGGTGTGTTCATAAGAGGAGTACCAGTCATAGCAATTCTACACTCCGGCTGAATTTTAAGAATCCCTTTACCTTGCTGTGAAGACGGATTCTTACACTTATGAATTTCATCAATAGCAACAATTCCAATCGTACCATTTTTACAAAGTTCCTGTAATTTTTTTACGATTGTTTCATTTCTAAGTGTTTCTACATTCGTAATAAGAAAATATGGTGCCATTTCTCCTTTGTCAAAGAGTGCCTTAACATCATTTAATCTATCATCCATTGAACCGATGTAGATTTTATTTCCTTTATATCGTTGTCCTAATATCCTAACATTTTCTTCACTGTGAGTATGAATTTCATTTACCCAGTTCCATTTCAAACCATTCACACCGCAGATAATAAGACAATGCTTATAGCCTTTCTGAATCTTCTTTGCGACAGCAATATCAATTACCTGCTTTGTTTTACCAAGTCCCTGTTCATCACCAAGAAGCCATCTGTCGTTGTTAAGACCGTACATAAAGCCTTCAACCTGATGATTAAATGGTGTTGTTTTAAATTCAAATCCGAGAGGAATATCATAAGTTTTCTTCTCTTCAAATGCTTTCCAATTCCCGTGAATATCGAAGTCAAAATCGGGAAGGGCTTCGATAAACGGTTTAAAACATTTGAAAGGAAGTTCCCATTCTTTCTTTTCTTTATCCCAGAAACGAGAGGAAAAACTTCTGATAACATCAATAATTCTATCGTTGTAGGGGAAGGTCACAAACAGTGACCAGTCCCCATTACATTTCCTTGCTTCGTCTACTCTTATATCAATCATAATGTTGCTACCTCATCTAAAAATAAACGAATAAGTCTATTAACAAGCGTTTTATAATCTTCTGGTGATAGTAGTTCTAAAACATCTTTGCCTAAATAGTCTTCTAAGTAATTATTTATTGTCTGTGTAATTGATTCCTTGAAATCAGTTAATTCAAAAGTACAATCTAAGAAAATGTTTACTTTAATCCTATCTTGGTCTACATTAGTTACATTAATCATACTGTATCATCCTCGCTAAAAACTTCAATCTCTAAGTTATCAAATGCCTGACCGAACAGAGTGATAATCTTTTTCCAGTTGTGCGATTTCTTCTTGTTAATCCGAATCTTCTTAACTCTGTCAAAGCCAGATGTCCAAAGATTCTCATATCCCTTCTCAAGTCCAAGGCATCTTTTGGCGTGCTGTAAATCAGCAAAAAACGTGTACAGACTATACATATGCTGTTCCTTCTCATCCCACTCATTCAGAACAATCAAAAAGCAGTTGCCTTCATAAAGAGTTTTTGTAAACTCTTTTGTTTCACCATCCATAGTCTGCTCAATAATCATCTCACCACATTTGTCTTTCCACATCCAATGTACTGCCATTTCGTTTCTCCTTTCGTGCTTGTTTATCTTACACTTAACATTATACTACATGAATAATCATTTGTCAACAATTAATTTTAAAAAATTCTTTCACTGTAAACATTGTACCGTTACACACTGTACATCTGCATCCTGAATTTTTAGGGTTTGCAAGAATCAATTTTACAACGTTTGATTTCCTTTTATACCTATCAACAGTACCACATTTATCACAAACGATTTCCCACTTGTAAGATTCATTTCTGGATTTATAATGTTCTTCTGGAATACCCTTCTCCTCACAACTAGTACAACGTTTAATATTATACTGCGGATATTTTCTATTTACAAGATTAGCGCATCTCTTCCACTCACCTGTATGACACATTCTATCTTTATGTGCGTGGAGAAGTTCGTGAATCATAGTATTCATAGCCGCTTCCCAATAAACATCGTCCTGTAATAATCTTTCGGAAATCTCAAGAACGTAATTATTATTTCCTTTGCTATAACATCTGCCCCATCTGCTCTTTGCTCTGGAGTTTACGTTGACAGCAAGAATGTTGCCGTACTCGATATTTAAGTTGTCTAATACCTCTCTAGCGTCTCCGAATAACGTATTAATATCTTTCATTCAGTATCCCTCTCTTTCATTTCTTCTCTTATATTATATCATGTAGTATAATGTTTGTCAATAAAAAAATAAACAAATTTAAAATTTGCTTATTTTCTTTGCAAGTGTGGATATTTCATTTCGTTCTTCTTGTGAATCTGTACTACTATATAATGTAGAAACAAATTCATAAATCTCTTGGCAAAGAGAGCGTAAATCAACAATGACCTTATCTTTTACATTTTCACCCATCTGATATTTACGTTTCGTTTCTTTATATATAAAATAAGACGGAAGTATATCTTGAAACTCTTTAACTATCTTATCATTAGAACGTTCTGATTTCGTCTGTAATCGACTTTGCATGTGTTCTTCTATAATGTATAGAGCCGCTAGATTCCGTGCGTTAGAGAGCGAATTTTCGCTGTTCTCAAGCGTGATAATTGTTTCTTTAACATCTTGAATATTCATATCTATCCTCCAATAAAGGGAGAGAGTATAAACCCTCTCCCTAAAATCTTACTGTCTTTCCAGTTTGTCAACGCACTGCTGTAATGCCTTACGTTCTTTTTCTGACGGAGCATCGTCCATCATATCTTCAAGTTTACCAATCATGCGCTGTTTATCCATTGCTCGACTATATCCTCTATCTCTGCTAACGTATCTACCAGTGCGTTGGTCTCTACCTCTACGATATGAGCCATCGTAAGAACCGTCATAGCTACCATCGTAACTACCGTCATATGCTCCATCATAAGCGCCATCATATGCTCCGTCATAAGAATCACGATAGGAATTGCGACCATCTCTGCCTCTGCTCATGTCGTTAGAATGAACTTCCCGCATAGATTTATTTTCCATCTCTTGATTCCAAACAGGACCGTAAGAGTTGCCACGACCGCTTAAATCATAATTACCATCACCGACAGCGATAACATGAGTACCAGTTGCTAAAATACCAGTTAAATCTGGGTTGTCTTCAACAAAGTGTTCGACCGTATAACAATGCGGACAAGTATCTGGTATTACATATCTTCTGAATCCATGTTCTGCTAAATATGTTCCCCATACATCGTTTGATGACGGCATATCGTGCATTACATAACCTTTCATTACAATATCTAAATATGTGTCTTCCCAATCCTTATTTAAACTTTTAGAAATTGCTCTTATCACGCAATCTCCGACTAGTTTTCTTACGGGATTTGGATTGTAATTTACGTACCCCATCGGACGGTCTCCTTTCTGGATTTTCGGACAATAAAAAGAAGGCCCGAACCGATGAGCAATTTTCAGTAAGCATAATTTCATTAAGAACACTACCAATATCTTGCATGTTACGTGCCTCCTTCTTTTTCTTTATTTAATTGTAAAATAAAAAAGACACCGTAACTTGTACGATGTCTTTACGAAAATTATACAGAAATTATATTAAATTATTCTTTTGATTTTATCTTTGACCTTCCTCGCAAGTTTTGAAACTTGTGCTTCTGATACGTGCATTGTCATTGATATTTCCACGTTTGATTTATGTCTGGCTCGTAAATTGAAATATTCCAATTCTGCATCTGAAAAATTACACAATTCTCGTAACTTATCTAGTTCAGGAACAGTAAAATCATATATCTGCATCTTTACTTTGTTTTTCTAACGTGTTAATCCTATGCCAAGCACTATCAAGTGATTCATCAAGACGAATAAGTTTGTCATGGTCATCACGCTGGTCTTTCTTAATGGTGTTTAATTCTGCTTTAATATCTGCAATTCCACTACCTATATTTTCTAGCTTAACAATTACCGTGGTCAACTCTGATGTATTTTCTTTGCTCTCTTTGCTGAAAAATGTATAGGCGGCTAATAATAAAGATAATACAGATATAATAATTGGAATATAAGCCATTTCAATTACCTCCTGTTTTTCTTTATTATATCATAGCTTTAGTTGGTACACAATGCACTAAATTGTTAATCAGATACTTTTTCATATGTCTGCATAAAAATATCCGGCTTGCAAGGATATTGTTCACCGTGAATACCAGTAATAATATAATCTCCAACACTAGCGTGCATAACACCTTCTAAAGTTGGTATATCAAGTTCTCTGTCGGTTTGATACGCATTAATTATTACTGGTATTTTTCTATATCGCGCCATCAGTTTTCTCCTTAAATTAGTTCAGTAGTTCTGTCCCATACTTTTCTGTCTAACTTACCGCCCTCGACAGTTCCCCATTCAACGGCATCAAATTCATTCTCTGCCTCGTTGGTTGCACAAGAAGCGCAATATAAATGGAACTGTCTTTCCATAGCCGCACGTTCGCCTGTTCTCTCATTAGAAGATGGTGTGCCGCCTTTGATGCTTCTACGAATTGCATAGTATGTCATATTAGTTCTCCTTTCTGGTGTCTGCCACCAAAACAAATCTGTCTTTCTTGCTATCATCAATAACTAACTCGGAGTATTCCTTGCCAGTCATCGAATCTCGATACTTATAACCTTCTGGTGCTGTAATCCTAACCTTCATCGCTTGCCTCACTTTCCCATGTATATGTTGGCGTGCCGTTACTAACTGTTGCTCTGAGAATATATGTACCATCTTCGCTCGGTGCTGATGGTATACGGAATCTGACAAGCGTCATTTTCTGACCTTGCTGATTAATGATATAATTTCCCTCATCTGACGCAAGGTCTGGAAGATGCTGAATCTTATCTCTGAGATTGGCAGGATATTTAGTATAATGCCCGACAGGCACAATGCTTGTTGTTACATACTCCTCAGTTCCGCTTGCATCTACAGTCTGGAGTGCTGTATACGGCTGTGCGGTTTCGGTTGTTGGGGTGGCGAGTTCGTACACAAGATAAACGCCTGACATAGCGGCTTTGAAAGCGGTGGCATCGGTGTATGCTGAATCCATTATCATTATTTGTTTTCCAATTACGCCAAATGTTTTGTCATGATTAATGTTTAAATCACTCCATTTACTAGGCTCATATTTTGCACAAAAAGCATTAGGCGTTTTGTTGGTGGTAATAGTCACGGCAGGTGCTTCGCTAAGTGCGTTGTTAGAAAGCATCCTTTGTGCGCTTACCGTCCAACTCAGCGTCCCCAAATCCACAATGCCATATCTTCTCGTCACCGTACCATCGCTTTCATAAGTATCGCCATCGTAGTACAGGTTTCCACCGACATCAATCTTCGGTATACCTCTGAGGGTTAGACTGTTGTCGAGCGGATAGGAGTGTTTGACATATGGCTCATATGTGCCGTTACGTGACGGGTCAGAGAGGTTGATGCAGATGTCGTATTTCTGACGAATCTTATTCCACATATCAATACTTCTTGGATAAACGAACACATACGAATAAAAATCATTTGGGTTGGCTTTGCTGTTGTTATATGCGTTATTAGCATTATAAGTGCCGTTATATAAAACCCACCTATTACCTGCGTTTGCATTGGCAGGGTCTTTAACAAATCCCATTGATATATTTGACAAATCAACAGACGTTCCTTTGTCTTTTAACGTCATCCACAGTGTGTCCGTCTCTCCTATTGGGATTTTGAAATACCTGTATGCACTGTTTGTTTCGCCATCCTGACTTTCATCAAACAAATTAAACCCAACCATATCATGGCTCTGAAGTCCTTCAACATGCATCAGTTCGCCTGCATTGTACTCATAATAGTCATTCGGGAACAGCTTCTTAAACCACGCAACACCTGCTCCTTCTTCTGCCTGTTCCATTGCATAGACTGCATCTGCAACTTCTGTACCGAACATGGCGGTGAGGTCGATTTTATTCCAATGGAAAGTGTAATCAACATCGCCTGTAGCTATTGCTTCTATGCAATTACCTACACTATCACCTGTGTACTTAAAAATTCTAGGTGAATTTAAAATGTCTGGCGTTGCACGGGTGCCTTGATAGAATTTAAAATAACTTGAAGCGCTAGACGGTCCATTAACCCATACGATATAAACATGTGTTGCTTGAAATGCTATCGCACCACTCGCGTTATCAAGATAGCCATAGTCAACGCGTGATATTGTTCCTGTTACACGGATTGTCGATTCGTTAACCTTCGATACAGTTATTCCAAACATCGTTCTGCTTTTAAGGTTTGCGAACTGATTCCACACAATACTACCGCCAACAAGCATGTCCTCTTCACGATTACCAATGTCAAGAGAACCGCCAGAAGTTCTGAAGTGATAGGGGATTTTGTCCTCAAGGTACTGAGTAGATACAAGCTGTTCCGCATTGCCAGATGTCAGGTCTTCATAATAACCGTCGATGTTGGCTTTCGTAGCAAGTTCATCGCCAACTTTTTCAGCGTTTGCCGCTTTGTTGCCGTCTTCAAGTGTATCGTCTAATTCCAATTTATTATCTAAGGCATTATAATCATATTTGTAAAGTGTGCTATCGCCTTCAAATTGAAACCCTTGAATACTCATTCTTCACTCTCCTTTCTAAAATACTATAATATTGTTTACAAGTTCTGGTTTATAATCTTTCGATTCTGCGGCCGCTTCTTCTGCTTCTGTTTTAGCCGTTTCTGCCGCATTTTTAGCTGTTTCTGCGGCTATCTTAGCAGTATTAGCAGATGTAGCACTTGCCGATGCTTCAGATGCTTTAGTACTGGCAGTTTGTGCCGATGTACTGGCTTCACTAGCTTTTGTACTGGCAGTTTGTGCTGATGCTTCGGCATTAGATGCTGATGTACTAGCTTCAGACGCTTTAGTGCTTGCTGTCGTTGCACTTTGATTAGCGTTAGACGCTGATATACTAGCTTCAGACGCTTTTGTTGTTGCTGTGCTTGCTGATGTACTAGCTGTATCTCTCGCACGTTCTGCGTCTGTTTTTGCTTGTTCTGCTTTATCCGCACTTGCTTCTGCTCTTTCTGCTACAGTTAAAAAGTTTACTATTGCTTCAGCAAGTTCCTCTGGCGTTCCTGTGTAACCCTTACTAACTGCAAAAGCATACACATTAACCATACCTACTCGTTGTTTAATTTCTCCGTTAGCCATTAGTTAACTGCCTCCATGTATAACCATCCATCTTCTCCCATCGTAAATTTAACATCGACATTGACAGTATGTGTATAGTATAACCAACCATCATCACCTATATCAAAGAACATATACCCACTAACAGCCGCTGATTGTTCTGCCCTATCTGCCGCATCTTCAGCATCAATTTTACTCTGATACGCTTCACCTGCGAATTGTTCAGCTTTTCCTTTTGCAAATTCAGCACGTTCCGCATAAGTTTTAGATACTGTTTCAGATAACTTTGCATTGTCCTCAGACTGTTTTGCTTGTCTTGCAGATTCGGCAGAATTTTGAGAATACTCTAAAGATTGTTGAGCATAATTTTCAGAATTTTCTGAATATTCTCGTGCTTCTTCAGCACTTTCAGCCGTTCTTTCTATAGCATTATTTAAAGCTACAATAGCCTCATCAATGATTGATTTTTCTGCTGGTGTCGGTTCTGTACGAATAGGCTTCGGTCTCTTTTTAACAGGTATTATTATTGTGTATTTCGTTTCACCGTCTGAATCTGTTTCATGTAAAAAGACAAACGCATAAACAGTTGCACCAGATTCTAAATATTTACTCGGTATTTCAACATAAGACCCTTCAGCAATATGTGCTTCTGCTTCACCGACAATCGGCTCATTAGAGAAATGAATTTCAAACGCTGTTGGTAACTCAAGTCCTGTAATATATAAAATTTGTCCGTAATCCCATTGAAATAATTGGGAAGTTCTAGTGTCCCGACTTCGTTTAGAAAAGTCAGCAGTCACTATATTTAAAGCCATTTTCTCACCTCCCGTATATCTATATTATACATGAATGTTGTCCATTTGTAAATGTAATTATAGATGTATGATACCATCTATGTCTATAGTTGCTTTCCTAGCATCTGCGGCTTGATTAATTCTTTGAATAGCAATGTTTGTTTGTGTAGTAATAGTAGTTTCTGCCTGTGATGCTAATTGTTCAGTTTGGGTTTTTGCAGTTTCTGCGGCTTGTTTAGCAGTGTTTGCTTGTGAAGCCGATTGCTCGGCTTCATTCGCTTTAGTTGTTGCTCTGGTAGCTTGTGCATCTATACTAGTAGCTATTGTTCTTACAGTAGCTAAGATTTGTTCTGCTTGGTTATTATAGTCACCAAGTTCATCTATAGATGCGATTCGTTTAATATTACCCGTTGATACACATATATAAATACCAATGCCGTCTGTAGAATTTGGGTCATTCTCTTGTACTATTGCCCATTCTCCAGGTTTTAACTTTGATGGGTCAAAGTTAGTAAATGACCCACGTCTGTTTTGAATAATTACAGCCATAACGTATTTGTCTCCTTAGCTTATGCTTCAAGTTTATGCTGTCTGATATAATCCCTTATCGCATTAATATGACCTTTGAGTTCCGCATCCACAGCATAGAAATTTTCCTTATTATTACTGGAAGTCATTTCTCCAGTTTCTTCATTAATTTCATCATATGTAAAAGATACTCTGTCACCGCCGTTAATATTTAATACGATAAAGCTAGCTAATTGTTTCATTTAAAATATCCTCCTGTTCTTTGATATAAGAATCGTAAAGTTTAAAAGCATCAACATCTGCATATTCTTCATAATCATTACCATATTCTTCAAGTCTATGCATGGTATAATCACGCTGTTTGGCTTTTAATTCCCACGCTACTTTAAGATTAGGCGTTCCTTTTATAGCAAAATAATTTCTTTGTTTTTCAGCTACATAACAATCTCCTTCACCTTCTTTCTGTAAGAATACTTGATATTCAATTTTAGTGTCAATAGTTTCACTAAAAATGTCATCAATATCGACATAACATATTCCGTTTGAATCCAGTACAGCTTCACCAATATCGCCAAAAAGCGGTGTTGGGGTTTCGTAGCAATACAATGACCTCTTGTTGTAATTTGATGTGCTTACAACGCGCTTTTTGGTTCCAGATACTGATAGGTTTTTTATATACACTTGGCCTGTGAAACCTGCGTTACCGTCTTTATCGGCATAAAATGGAATATCGGTAGCATTATTCTTAAAAATATAAAAACCAAGCGTACTCATTTCGACCATTGGATATGTCAGAGTTATGTTGCCTTCAACCGCTGTTGAGTTGTCTTTAACCATAACTTCGCCCGGACGAAGTGACACCATTTTCCCGGTACCGTCTTGGTTGACTTTAAGTCCCATACCGCCAAGAACCTTTGCCCGTAAGTCTATATAGAGATTTGGCCCAGACGCCGGTGTTATTGAATATCCGCGCACTAAAACGCCGTTTTGATTGATTGTTGCGACTGGATAGCGTACTTGCG
>Ga0326511_10002348_pt1 | contig 15437 bp, 14 predicted proteins | sample 0_2496_0518_D_FD_203701 | JGI IMG/M metagenome (GOLD analysis project Ga0326511, IMG submission 203701) | Bovine rumen microbial communities from UC Davis, California, United States - 0_2496_0518 | ecosystem: Host-associated > Mammals > Digestive system > Stomach > Rumen | place: USA...
TCGAGAATATACACATTGAGAAAATTTTTACATGTGTGATGTTGTCAAATCGGGAGCGAATCAATCCTCTGACCATTCGCCCGTAAAACTTACGGCGGCGGGTCCTGTCATGAAAACGCGGCCGTCGGATTCGCGGTATTCGATGTGGAGCGTGCCGAGGTAAAGGCGGACATCGACACTGCGTCCCGTAAAGCCGTTGAGGAACGAAGCCACGGCACTTGCGCAAGATCCCGTTCCGCAGGCGAGAGTTGCACCGGCGCCGCGTTCCCATGTGCGGACGGCGATCGTGTGATCGTCGATGACCTGCACGAAGTTCATATTCGTTTTGCGCGGGAAGGCTCGGTACGTTTCGAATTTCGGGCCGAGTTCGCGGAGATGGATCGCATCGAGGTCATCGACGAACGTCATTGTATGCGGAACGCCCATGAACATGCTCGTGATTTTGTACGTTTGACCGTCAATGTCGATCGGCTCGGCGATGACGGGACCTGCGGGGCCGTCCATCGGGATCTGCGTGCGATCCGTGAACGGTTTTCCCATGTCAATCGTCACGAGGCTGACTTTGCCGTCAGCACCGAGCGTGACACGCGGTTTCATAATGCCTGCGAGCGTTTCGACGGCGAATTCCTGTTTCGTAATGATGCCGTTATCGTAAACGTATTTCGTAAAACAGCGTATGCCGTTGCCGCACATTTCCGCTTCGCTTCCGTCTGCGTTGATAATGCGCATGCGGACGTCGGCTTTCGTACTCGGAACGACGACGATAATCCCGTCGGCGCCGATCCCCGTATGACGGTCGCACAGTTTGACGGCAAGGGACGAATAATCTTTGTCCGCACCGTCTTTATCCGTGAAAAATACGAAATCATTGCCTAAACCATGCATCTTTACAAATTTCATTGTGATGAACCTCCCGAAATATCAATCAGGCATGTTGATTACCTGCAATTGTCTGTGTTCATGATTTCAGTATACAAAGGAGGTCGGGCGGGGTACAGATGAAAAAATGCCGTTTATATGGCAAAACCTGCCGGTTTCCGTCAGAAACGGACAGCGGAAACAGAAAGCGGATAAATAGAAATACGAACATCAACCGTTAAATAATGCTTAATGAGCATGAATAAGGGCTCAATAAGAAGCATTCGACATTCGAGTCAGTGCGTAGTATGATGAAATTAATAACATCAACGTAACGATACCGTCGCATTCCGGGAGGTCGGATCCCCGCGGTGAACGACATGAAGAAAGGTGATTGACATGACGGAAAAAAAGATTGTCCAGACGGCAGGACGCAAAGCGCTCGGCGAATTCGCGCCGGCGTTCGCGCATTTTAATGATGATGTATTGTTCGGCGAGAACTGGAATCTCCCGGGAATCAGCGTCAAGGAGCGCTGTTTGTTGACGGTCGTCGCGCTCATGGCGCAGGGGATTACGGATTCGTCGTTGCGCTATCATCTCGAAAATGCGAAAGCACACGGCGTGACGCGCGAAGAAATCGCCGCTGCCGTAACGCATGTGGCGTTTTACGCGGGATGGCCGAAAGCATGGGCCGTTTTCAATCTGGCAAAAGACGTCTGGACGCCAGAGAAGGAAGCCGCGACGGCAAAAGAGGCGTTTCAGCGGGAGCTCATGTTCCCGATCGGCGAACCGAACCCGTACGGCAAATATTTTATCGGTCAAAGCTATCTCGCACCGGTATCGACGCAGCAGGTCGGTATATTTAACGTCACGTTCGAACCGGGCTGTCGCAACAACTGGCATATCCATCACGCAAAGTCCGGCGGAGGACAGATCCTCATCTGCGTCGGCGGACGCGGTTGGTATCAGGCGTGGGGAGAAAAACCGGTCGAGATGACGCCGGGAACGGTCGTAAATATCCCCGCGAATGTCAAACACTGGCACGGCGCGGCCGCAGACCATTGGTTTGCGCATCTCGCATTTGACGTTGACGGTGAGGAAACGTCCAACGAGTGGCTTGAGCCCGTGACAGACGAAGCTTACGCTGACGTCAACCGTTGAACGCGTCCGGCATGATTCGTACGGCAGCAGTCATTCGTGGATACATGTACACAAGTACAGGAAACGATTGACAAAACCGATAAAATCCGCTATACTGATAAAGTCAAACAGGATATATCTTATCCGTTGGAAGCAACGGGCAGGGCAATGGCGCCGATTACAGCGCAACTGCCCTGCCCTTTTTTTATTTGGTGTTAGAAGGGAATAGGAAGGGTGATGCATATGGGGTTGACAGAACTGCAGGATCACGTTCACGTGATTAACACGCAGATGGCCCGGTATGGCGTAAAATTCGGTATCTACAAAAATGGTATTTACAATGAACGGCTTTTCCCGTTCGATCCGATTCCGCGTATTATCACGGCGGAAGAATTCGTCGATCTCGAAAAGGGCCTGAAACAGCGCGTTGACGCGCTCAATCTGTTCCTTGCCGATATCTACGACAAAAAACAGATTATCCGCGACAATGTCGTGCCGGCCGAGTTCGTTTACCGTTCGCCGGGCTATCTCGCCCAGTGTGAGGGCATCAAGCCGCCGATGGGGATTTTCAGCCATATTTCCGGTATCGACCTCGTCAAAGGCAAAAACGGTACGTGGTACATCCTTGAGGATAACCTGCGTATTCCTTCGGGCGCTTCCTATCCGCTGATCGCGCGTATGCTTTGCCGCCGCTGCTGTCCTCAGACGTTCCGTGAACGGGCGATCCTTGATAACCGCAATTACGGCAAGTTGTTAAAAGACGCCATGGATTATGTCAATCGCGGCGGTATCAATGTCATCCTGACACCGGGACGTTATAATTCCGCCTATTTTGAACATTCGTATCTGGCCGAACAGTCCGATGCAGTCCTCGCCGAAAGCATGGACCTCTATGTCGAGGACAATCGCGTTTATTACCGCGGCAATAACGGTCCGGTCCGCGTCGGCGCTATTTATCGTCGTCTCAGTGACGATTATCTCGATCCGCTGACATTCAAGCCGGAATCTGTCATCGGCGTGCCGAACATTATGGCTTCGTACCGCGCCGGCAATGTCGCGATCATGAATACCCCGGGCAACGGCGTCGCTGACGATAAAGGTATCTATTACTTCGTACCGAAGATGATCCGTTATTATCTCGATCAGGAGCCGATTCTCCATAACGCACCGACGTATCTGCCCTTCTACAAGGAAGACCTCGATTATACGCTCGAAAACCTCGACAAACTCGTCGTCAAGGACGTCGCGGAAGCCGGCGGTTACGGCGTTGTTTTCGGCAACAGCCTGTCGCCGGAGCAGAAGGAATCCTTCAAGGCAAAACTGCGTCAGGAACCGCGCCGCTTCATTTCGCAGGAGGTCGTCGACTTCGAAGATCTGCCGATCATGGAAGGCGATACGGTCGTCAATCGTAAAGCCGATCTGCGTGCGTTCGTCGTTTCGGGCGAGGAAACGACAGTATGGCCGTGCGGACTGACGCGTTTCTCGCGCAACCCGTCAAGCTTTATTGTCAACTCGTCTCAGGGAGGAGGATTTAAAGATACATGGGTGCTCTCACATTAAGCAAAATTGACCGCTTGTACTGGATGGGGCGGTACGCCGAGCGCGTAAATACAACCTTGCATTTTCTGATGAACTATTACGACCAGACGATTGACGGTCAGCCGGTTGACCATCGCCAGATCTGCGATCAGTTGGCCGTACCGAATATCTACAAAGATAACGAGGACTTTATCCGGAACTTCATGTTTGACGAAACGAACCCGGACTCCCTCTATACCGCGGCAGACCACATGCTCGGCAACGGCATGACGCTCCGCGAAACGATCAAGTCGGAAACCCTTGCCTATCTGCAGATGGCGTTTAACTATCTCGTCCGCGCGAAAAACAGCACGAGTCCGATGATCGAGGCACAGTCGATGATCGATGCGCTCATGGCGTTCCGCGGCAGTTTCGACGATACGGTCGAAGACGAAGGCATCCGCGATATCATCAAATGCGGCTTTACATCCGAACGCTGCAGTCTCTACCTGCGCCTTGGCTATCCGGATAAGCTTTGCCTCAAGGAAATGGGCAAGCTGATTGCACGCGTAAGACATACGCCGGTGCGTACGCGTTCTTATGCGTTTGCGGAACTGCTGAAGGCAACGGCGGCTGGTGACGGAGGCAGACTTCCCTTGGATCGCAGTGATCTGATTCATGCATCCGAGGAACTGGTCGAGATCTGATCGCCGCTGCAAAGAATAGGCTGAGGGATTGAGACGATGAAGAAGCTATCTTTTTACTTTAAAACGCATAATGAATATTCCAAGCCAATTACCGAGCACGATTTTTTGTTGCGTTGTATCCCGCAGGAACTGCCGGAGCAGAAGCTCGTCAATCTCTTCCTTGACGTCAAACCGCTGCCGACCGGAGGAAACTTCGGACAGGACAGTTTCGGGAACCGGACCTATGTCGGGAGACTCCCCGAGCCGCATAAAGTGTTCAATTATACGATCCGCGGCGTTGCGATCCGCGATGACAGTTTAAAGGAAGAATGCGATCCGCCTTTGCCGATCTATACGTTCCCGTCTGCGCTCACGAAACCGTCCGAGATTCTGCGCGAACTGCTTCGGGATACGCCGCACGACGAGGATATTCTGCGTCAGGCGCTTTTATTCCGCGAGAGCGTTTACCGCAGCATGGCGTATAAATCGGAAGTGACAGATGTAAAGACGACGGCGGCGGAAGCGATCCGTCAACACGCCGGCGTTTGTCAGGACTTTACCCATGTCTTTCTCGCACTTTGCCGCATGCGGGGCATTCCGTCGCGTTATGTGAGCGGTATCCCTGAGGGCGAGGGCGCGAGTCATGCGTGGGCGGAAGTCTGGTATCAAGGTAAATGGTACGGGATTGACGCGACGCGTAACTGCCCGGCCGACGAAACGTACCTCAAGTTCTGCACGGGACGCGATTTCAGCGACTGCCCGATCGAGCAGGGGATTTTCTGGGGTGCGGGCTATCAGAAGCAGGAAGTCTATACGACACTCAAGGAAATGCCGCCGGAAGAATGACGGCATAAAGGAAAATATGGGGCCGGTTGAAATCGTCGTTTCAGCCGGTCTTTTGTTATGGGAAAGCATGCTTTTCGGGTATGGGAATCCAAGTTGAATAAAAATTGGACGCGGATTGTCGGACAGGGCTATAATGGACGTATAGACATACCGATTTTTGCAGGAGGCGATTCGATTGGAACTGCGGGTCATTCGTTATTTTTTGGCGATTGCGAGGGAACAGGGCATCACGCGCGCGGCGGAGGTGCTTCATATCACACAGCCGACACTTTCGCGTCAGATTGCGGAGATGGAGGACGAACTCGGCGTCAAATTGTTTAACCGCGAGGGACGACGCATCCGCCTGACGGAGGAGGGGATTTTGTTCCGCCGTCGTGCGATGGAGATCATGCGACTCGTCGACAAAACGAAAGAGGAAATGCGCGAGCAGGATGAGATTATCGAAGGGACCGTCTCGATCGGTTCCGGTATATTGGGTTCCGTGCGTGTTTTGGTCGATATGATCGGGCATTTCCGCGAACGGTATCCGAATGTCCGGTTTGACATTGACACGGGCATCGCGGACCTTGTAACGGATCGCATGGATCAGGGAATTCTCGATATGGGTATTCTGCTGGAACCCGTTGACGCGGAAAAGTACGAATACGTGCGTTTTCCCCGGCGGGAACATTGGGTTGCCGTTATGACACCGGATTCGCCGCTTGCCGAAAAAGAATTCATTACGGCCGATGACCTGAAGCATGAGGAACTGATCCTGCCGATTCGGTTAAAAGTGCAGGGGGAACTGGCGACGTGGTTCGGCCGGTCGTTTTCGCAGCTTTCGTCACATTACCGGAGTAATATCAGCACGAATGCGCTGTATCTCGTACATCGTCATCTCGGCATTGCTTTGACCGTCAGCGGTTCGCAGCCGTTCATTGATTCGAACCAAATCGTCGTACGCCCGTTGCAGCCGGAACTTTCAGCCGGCGTTCTCCTTGCGTGGAAACGCGAGGTCCCGAGGAGCCGTGCGGTGTCGGTATTCATTGACTTCGTACGTGAAGCGTTGACGTTAAAATCGTCTGCCGTCTGACCGGTAAGAACAGCCCGTTCGGGAATCAATCCCGGGCGGGCTTCGTTTTATTTGCATTAATGCTCCTAAAGCATGATAATACAAAACAAACAAGTATTCGACATAATAGAACGATAATCTTATACTAAAAGCGTAAACAAAAACGACGGATTTCCATTCCAAACCGAGTCAGAAAGCGGTATTTGACAATTAAGGCAGGCGTCAAGCTTTCTAAGCAGTCACGGAAGTGCCGCAGGAGGAACTAAGACGTAACCTTGGCCACAAATCTGTTTGAGGTAATTGTAGCATCAGGGATTCCTGAAGAGAAGTTTTTTAGGTTGTAGGCAAGGCGGATTTCTTGCTTACGGAAATATTATACGAGGAGGAAATACGTATGAAAAAGTTACTGGTAATTTTGATGACCGGTCTTATGATGCTGGTTTTAGGCGGTTGCGGCTCGGACGGCGGTTCGTCGGCTTCGGCCGAAAAAGTCACGCCGGCACCGGCGTCAACGTCTTCGTCAAAGTCAGCGTCGGCGCCGTCGTCCGGTAAAGCTGCCGCAAAAGACAGCAAGACGCTCGTCGTCTATTTCTCGGCGACGGGCAATACGAAAGCACTCGCCGGTGAAGCCGCGAAAGCCCTTGACGCCGAACTCGTTGAGATTCAGCCGGAGCAGCCGTATACGCAGCAGGATCTCAACTATAACGACGAAACGACGCGCGCAACCGTCGAAATGAAAGACGAGTCGGCCCGCCCGGCGATCAAAAACAAAGTAGAAGATATGGCAAAATATGACACGGTCGTCATCGCGTATCCGATCTGGTGGGGCCAGGCACCGCGTATCATCGATACGTTCATGGAGAGCTATGATTTCGCCGGCAAGACGATCATCCCGATCTGTACGTCAGGCGGCAGCGACATCGGCACGAGTGCCGATTATCTGCACAAATTCGCGCCGAAAGCCAACTGGAAAGACGGTCAGCGTTTTGATCGCGGAACGACGGCATCCGCACTCAAGGACTGGTTTACGAGTCAGGGCGTAGGTAAATAAATCGTTTGATCCGGGAAGGGCGACGGAAAGGAGATGAATGACATGAAACGGATTGTCCTCGATGTGTTGCTGCTCATCGTGTTTCTTCTCGTACTCGACTTGAACTTGACGCGGGTGAATGTGCACGAAGTGCTGGGACTTTTCATGGCGGTGCCCGTGATCGTCCATCTCGTTTGGAACGGCAGCTGGTTCCGCACCCTGATCCGCGGCAAATGGACGCCGCCCCGCATCCTGAGTACGACGGTCAATGCCGGACTGATCGCAAGTTTTCTCTTGACGGTCGTCACGGGGATTCTCATGTCGCATTTCCTGTTCCGCGGACTCATCCCGAACGAATTTGCCCGCAATTTCACCGTTCACAAACTGCATATCTGGGCGCCGTTTGTCATGCTCATTCTCATCGGTTTTCATGTCGGCCTGCACGGGACGGCTCTTTGGACGCGGTTCTGCCGCTTTGTGCATCTTGACACGAAGGCCGTATGGTATCGCACGTTGACATGGCTGCTGAGTTTTCTCGTCATCGCGGGCGGCGTTTACGGATCGTTCGCGTACCGCATCGGCGGACGGCTTGAAATGAAGCACATGTTTAACGTCGGCGGAGATTTGGACGTCATCGGCTTTTTCGCATGCTATCTCGCGATTGTCGGCATGTATGCCATCCTCGCGTCCGCGGTACAAGATCTGTTGCAGCGGCGCCGAAAAACATGAACTCGCCAAATGGGCCGAGTCCGTCATTCGTTGACGGCAATCAAAACGCATATAGAAAACAGTCCGCAGAACCGTTTTTCCAATTTCTGCGGACTGTTTTTTGCGTCGGCTCATGCCTTTTCAGTATGAGTCATTGTGTTTAATGAGTATTCGACATACGGACAAATGTGGACGTATAATAAATATATCAAAAGGGAGTCCCGAAATTCATCCATTGACGATATCTCGTGAGGGAGTGATCACCGTGAACCGCAGAGAATTTATCAAAATCAGCGGTGCCGGTATGATGACCCTCTTTCTGAGCGGCTGCGGACTTTTTGCCCTGTCGGGCAATGAAAAAAGCGGCGCGGCCGTACCGGAAAAAGGCAGTGTTTCTTATTGCGACGGCGTATAACAGTGACGATTGGACGATGACGGCTCTTGCCGATCATTATGATACGCTGGTACGTTATATGGAGTGGGATGATGTCGGCAAAGTCCTCGGGATCGGATGCGGAGCGCGTTCGCTTGTCGAGCGTTCCGAGTTCCCGGAGCAGGCCCGCAAGATCGGCGCGAACTTGTAACCATAAAACCGTGAGGCAGCAGAAAGGATCCCCTGACGGCGAAAAAGCCGTTGGGACGGACCCGCATGGATCCGACTGACTTGCGTAAAGCGGCGTAAGAAAAGCCCTCGTTTTCGCTGGGAGTCTGCATGTTTCGTTCAAGCGCAGCGCGTTTAACATGCAGACGAAGAAATTAGGCGAAAACGAGGGCTTTTTAGCCGTAGCATCGGAAGGAGGAGCCATGCGGGTCCGCCCCGAGGCTTTTTCAGGCCGACAGGGGATCCTTTCTGCTGCCGGAGTATCTTGCAGAGGAAGTTACTTCTTATGGTGAATGACAAAATCCTCGATGCGGTTGAGGGCTTCGGAGATTTTGTCGGCCGAGGTCGCGTACGAACAGCGGACGTGTCCTTCGCCGCAGGCGCCGAAGGCGCTGCCGGGGATGAGGGCGACGTGTTCCGTTTCGAGGAGCTTTTCGGCAAAGTCATTGGACGTATAGCCCGTTGACACAATGCTCGGGAAAATGTAGAACGCGCCTTTCGGCTCGAAACATTCGAGGCCGATTTTTGTAAAGCCGTCGTAGATGAGACGGCGGCGGCGATCGTACTCGGCGACCATTTTATCACGGTATTTTGCGCAGTGACGCAGGGCTTCGACCGCGGCAATCTGGGCCGTGATCGGGGCGCAGAGCATCGTATACTGATGGATTTTCGTCATTGCGGCCGTGATGACCGGATTGGCGAGAACGTAACCGATACGCCAGCCCGTCATGGCATAGGCTTTCGAAAACCCGTTCATGAGGATCGTGCGGTCCTTCATGCCGGGGAGCGCAGAGAAGCAGACATGCTCCTCGCCGCCGTAAGTCAGGTCACCGTAGATCTCGTCGGAAAGGACGATGAGGTCGTGTTTGACGGCAAAGTCGGCGATCGCTTCGAGATCTTTGCGCGTCATGATCGCACCGGTCGGATTGTTCGGGTAGCCGATGAGGAGTGCGCGCGTTTTTGACGTCACGTGTTCTTCGAGCTCTTCGGGCGTGATGCGGAATTCGTTCTCGATTTTCGCGGGAACGGAAACGGGAACGCCGCCCGCGAGAGCCGTGCAGGCCTGATACGAGACGTAGCACGGTTCCGGGATGAGGACTTCGTCGCCCGGCATGAGGATCGAACGCATCGCAAGGTCAAGCGCCTCGCTGACGCCGACGGTGACGAGGATTTCCGTTTCCGGATTGTAGCCGATCTGATACCGATCCATATACTGTTTCGCGATTTCCTGACGCAGTTCGAGCATGCCGCGGTTTGCCGTATAGGACGTATAGCCGCGTTCAAGTCCGTAGACACAGCTTTCGCGGATCGGCCACGGTGTCACGAAGTCCGGCTCGCCGACACCGAGGGAGATGACATCCTCCATCTTGGCGGCGACGTCAAAAAATTTGCGGATGCCGGAAGGGGGCAGGTCGCGGACGGTCTGGGAAATGCGGCTGTTCCAGTCAATCTTTTTCTCTGTCATGGCGTGATCACCAGCCTGCGGTCTTTTTCTTCATCGTTGACAATGACGCCGTCTTTCTTGTACGGCTTCAGCATGAAATGGCTGCTCGTGGCCGTAACGCCTTCGATCGTGGCGAGGCGGGTCGCGACGAAATTGGCGACTTCTTTCAGCGAACGTCCCTCGATGATGACGAGCAGGTCGAAACTGCCGCTCATGAGGTAAACGGTTTTGACTTCGTCGTAGCGGTAAATGCGTTCGGCAATCGCGTCAAACCCGACTTCGCGCTCCGGCGTCAAATTGATCTCGATGACGGCCGTTACCGTATCGTCGCCGATCTTTTCCCAATTGACGAGCGTATTATAGGAAAGGATGACCTTATCCTTTTCCAGTTTCTTCATCTGGCTTTCGACTTCGTACTCACTGCAGCCGAGCATGGACGCGAGCTCGCTGACCGGGCGACGCGCATCGTGCTCGAGCAGTTCGAGCAGCTCCTTGAGGTCTTTCATCGTGGAGATTCCCCTTTCTACAACTAAAAAAGCCCTCATCCGAAAAGGACGAGGACTGAATTCCCGTGGTACCACCTTATTGAATCATTGCTGATCCGCTCAAAGCCTTAACGCGGACTGACGTCAGTCCTTATGGGGGACTGCTGCTCGGGACCAGCCTTCGCCGCACGTTGCCGACAGCTTGCACCAAACGCTGTCTCTCTGCAGGTCAAAAATACGGTTACTCGTTCCGTCATTGCTTTTATGTGACAATCATAACACAGAACAACAGATATTGGCAAGTGAATTTTTCGAATCATCCGGCAGCAGTGGACAAATATCGTGTCATTCCGGCAAAATCGGAAAAGTTCCTTGCATACGTCATATGTTTTCGGTAAAATAAAAACAGCGGGATTATCCCGTAATTTTATGGAAGATCAGGAGGCAAAGCCCATTGATTACCGGTACGATTGACCAGATTGACGCGCGTTACGACTGCCTGCCGGAACCGCTCCGCAAGGCGCTGGCGTATTTAAAGGAAAATTCCTTTACGGCGATGCCGGACGGGGACTATCCGATTGACGGCGAAGCTGTCGTCGCGCATGTGCAGCGTTATACGACACGTCCCGTGACGCAGTGCCGTCCGGAAGCACACCGGAAGTACATTGACGTTCAGTTCCTCGCCGCAGGCACGGAACTCGTGGGCTGGTGCCCGTTAACTGACGCACTTTCCGTCGCCGTTCCTTATGACGCGGAGCGCGACGTCATGTTTTTTGACAACCTGGAACCCGTCAGCGCGATTACGCTGCAGGCGGGGACGTTTGCGATCCTTTATCCCGATGACGTTCACAGCCCACAGGGCGCCGCTGACGGCGAGCCTGCCCCGGTGACGAAAGTTGTCGTCAAGATCGCCGTTGACTGCTTATAAAGGAATAGGTGCAGGTTTTTCTGTGCCTATTCCTATTATATTTTTGCAAACCGCTTTACGGCGGGAGTTTTGCTTTGTTTGAAATGGGAGGAAACGAGACTCATGGCAGTAAGACGAATTTTTGTTGAGAAAATGCAGGGCCGTTTCGACATCGCTGCGCAGCAGCTTTGCGACGATCTGCGTGAAACCTTCGCACTGGAGGACAAACTTCAGTCCGTCCGGATTATCAACCGGTACGATGTCGAAGGACTCAGCGACGAAGAATACGAACAGGTAAAGCCGGTTGTCTTCTCGGAGCCGCCGGTTGACGTGGTCTACGAAGAAGAGCTGCCGGAATTTGCGGGTTCCCGCATCTTTGCCGTCGAGTACCTGCCGGGTCAGTATGACCAGACGGCAGACTCCGCCGCCCAGTGTGTTCAGCTCGTTACCCAGAAAGAGCGCCCGGTCATCCGCACGGCGCGCGTCATCGTCCTGACTGGCGCGATTGACGATACGGTTTTTGACAAAATCAAAAACTACTGCATCAACAAGGTCGAAAGCCGCGAAGCCGCGCTCGAAAAACCGGAATCGCTCGAAGTCAAGACGAACCGCCCGGATGATGTCGAAATCCTCGCGGGCTTCAACGAGTACGGTGAGGAAGCCCTGCAGGCTTTCATGAAGTCAAAAGGCTTTGCGATGAGCTTCGATGACCTGAAGTTCTGCCAGGCGTACTTCCGCGACACAGAAAAACGCGAGCCGACGATCACGGAACTGCGCGTTATTGACACGTACTGGTCCGATCACTGCCGTCATACGACGTTTACGACGGCGATCGATGACGTCACGATCGAGGACGGTTATTTCACGCCGGCGATCACGAAGGCGTATCGTCAATATCTCGCGGACCGCGCCGATCTCTATGCGGAAAAACCGCGCGACATGACGCTCATGGACCTTGCCGTCATCGGCATGAAGGAACTGCGAAAAAAAGGCCTGCTCGAAGACCTCGACAAATCCGAGGAAATCAACGCCTGCAGTATCGTCATCACGGCTGACATCGGCGGCAAACCGGAAGAATGGCTCGTCATGTTCAAAAACGAGACGCACAATCATCCGACGGAAATCGAACCGTTCGGCGGCGCGGCAACGTGTCTCGGCGGTGCGATCCGCGACCCGCTTTCCGGACGTTCCTACGTTTATCAGGCGATGCGCGTAACGGGTGCGGCCGATCCGCGCCGTCCGTTCAGCGAAACGCTCCCGGGCAAACTCCCGCAGAAGAAAATCACGCTCGGCGCCGCAGCGGGATACAGCTCTTACGGCAACCAGATCGGCCTCGCGACGGGTCAGGTCCGCGAGATTTATCACGAAGGCTACATGGCAAAACGCATGGAAATCGGTGCCGTCATCGGTGCCGCTCCGCGCGTCAATGTCGTCCGTGAACGTCCGTCTGCCGGTGACGTCATCGTCCTTCTCGGCGGACGTACGGGGCGTGACGGTATCGGCGGCGCAACGGGGTCGTCGAAGGAACATACGGAAGAATCGCTGACGACGTCGGGTGCCGAAGTCCAGAAAGGTAATCCGCCGACGGAACGCAAAATCCAGTGCCTGTTCCGCAATCCGAATGTCAGCCGCATGATCAAACGCTGCAATGACTTCGGCGCGGGCGGTGTTGCCGTTGCGATCGGCGAACTTGCCGACGGACTCGTCATCAATCTCGATGCCGTCAAGAAAAAGTACGAAGGCCTTGACGGTACGGAACTCGCCATTTCCGAGTCGCAGGAACGCATGGCCGTTGTCCTTGACCCGAAAGACGTTCCGGCATTCGAAAAATACGCTGACGAAGAAAACCTCGAAACGACGGAAGTTGCCGTTGTCACGGAAGAACCGCGTCTCATCATGAAATGGCGCGATCAGCCGATTGTCCAGATGAACCGCGCCTTCCTTGACACGAACGGTGTCCGTCAGCATGTGACGGCCGTTGTCAGCTCGCCGAAACAAGAAGACCGTTATCTCGGACGCATCCCCGAAGCCGTTGCCGCCTGCGGCGATGACCTCGAAAAAGCATGGAAAGCCAACCTCGGCGATCTCAATGTCTGCAGTCAGAAAGGACTCGCGGAGCGTTTTGACTCGACGATCGGCGGCAATACGGTCCTCATGCCGTTCGGCGGCAAAACGCAGTTGACGCCGTCCGAAGGCATGGTCGCGAAACTCCCGGTTCTCGGTGCCGAAACGAATACGGCAACGGCAATGACGTTCGGCCTCAATCCGGACTTCATGACATGGAGCCCGTTCCACGGCGCGCTCTATTCTGTCGTCGAAGCCGCGGCAAAAATGGTTGCTCTCGGCGGCCGCGCCGACAAGATCCGCCTGACGTTCCAGGAGTACTTTGAGCATCTCGGCAAAGATCCGCAGAAGTGGGGCAATCCGCTCGCGGCACTCCTCGGTGCACTTTGGGCACAGCACGAAATGGAAATCCCGGCCATCGGCGGTAAAGACTCCATGTCCGGTACGTTTGAACATATCCACGTCCCGCCGACGCTCTGCGCGTTTGCCGTTGACGTCATGAAGGCCGATCACGCCGTTTCGCCGGAATTCAAAGGCGCAGGTCACAGCGTTTACTTTGTCCCGGCTCCGAAAGACGAGATGGATCTGCCGAAGTTCCCGGAAATGCGCGCAAACTTCGCGAAAGTCAGCGCAATGACGGCGTCAAAAGCCGTTCTTGCCGCTCAGACGATTACGGTCGGCGGTACCGCAGCGGCCGTCACGAAAATGGCACTCGGCAACCGCATCGGGTTCCGTTTTGACGCGAAACTTGACACGAAACAGCTCTTTACGAGCGATTACGGCTCGATGCTCCTCGAAGTCGCCGATGACGCCGCGGCGGCAAAAGCACTCGCGGGAACAGGCGCATTCAAACTCGGCGAAACGACGGCGGACAAATCCATCGTCTGCAACGGCGTGACGATCGCGCTGGAAGGTGTCGAAAAAGCTTACACCGAACCGCTCGAGCGCGTTTTCCCGACGCACGTCAAAGCCAAGGCAAAAGCGCCCGCGACGTACGAACCGTACACGAAAGGCAATGGCATTACGAGCCGCACGAACCTCGCAAAACCGCATGTCTTCATCCCCGTATTCCCGGGCACGAACTGCGAATATGACTCGGCGCGCGCATGGGAACGCGCGGGTGCCGAGGCGCAGACGCTCATCGTCCGCAACCTGACGCCGCAGGCCGTCGAAGAAACGGTCGAAGCGATCGTCAAGGGCATCGAAGCATCGCAGATCATCATGCTCCCGGGCGGATTCAGCGGCGGTGACGAACCGGACGGCTCCGGCAAGTTCATCGAAGCCATGTTCCGCAATCCGCGCATCGCCGAAGCCGTCATGGACATGCTCAATAAACGCGACGGACTCATGCTCGGTATCTGCAACGGTTTCCAGGCGCTTATCAAACTCGGCCTCGTCCCGTACGGCGAAATCCGTGACCTGACGCCGGAATCCCCAACGTTGACGCATAACACGCTCGGACGTCACGCATCCTGCATGGTTGACACGCGCGTCATCTCGAACCTTTCGCCGTGGTTCAATAATGTAAACGTCGGTGACGTTCACTCGATCGCTATCTCCCACGGCGAAGGACGTTTCGTCGCCTCGCCGGAAGTCATTGCCGAGCTCAGCAAAAACGGTCAGATCGCGACGCAGTATGTCGACGAAGCGGGTAATCCGTCCATGGAAATCCCGTACAACCCGAACGGTTCGATCGACGCGATCGAAGGTATCACGAGCCCGGACGGCCGCATCCTCGGCAAAATGGGCCACTCCGAACGTATCGGAGCGAGCGTCTTCTCGAACATCCCGGGCAACAAAGACCAGCAGCTCTTCGAAGCCGGTGTTCGTTACTACAAATAATTCGATTGACACGTCAATCGCAGCAAACAAAAAGAACCGACCGTTTGGCCGGTTCTTTTTTATGTGTATTCGTTTATCATCCTGCATGGACAGTATAGCCGATATCAATAGCGGCTGCCGAATTTCTTCAGGCATACGATCGACAGCAGCGCGGAGAGGATGCCCGCGCAGAACGGCATGTACCAGACGCCGGGGAGGCCGAGGAGCGGGACGAGGAGGGCGAGTCCGGCAAGCGGAGCGAGAAGTGTGCCGACCAT
>Ga0326511_10002349_pt1 | contig 15436 bp, 17 predicted proteins | sample 0_2496_0518_D_FD_203701 | JGI IMG/M metagenome (GOLD analysis project Ga0326511, IMG submission 203701) | Bovine rumen microbial communities from UC Davis, California, United States - 0_2496_0518 | ecosystem: Host-associated > Mammals > Digestive system > Stomach > Rumen | place: USA...
CACTCATGACAGTTAATAATTTTGTTACAATTTTGTACGATTTTTGTCATTGACATGGGTTAATAAATATGATAGAATTAACACGAAAAGAGGGAAGGAAAACCCAATAAACCAGAAAGGGATAAAACAATGGAAAGAACATTAAAGAATATGCCGTATGCACAGGCAAAAGTCCGGGATTATGCCGACATTGGAAGGGACATGCGGATTTTACAGAGTTATTGCACCGATGTTATTATTGTAGACAAGGGCCTCATGGAATGCACTAGATTATATTCTATGAGACTGAAGAAAGAGAGGAACATATTATGGTATCTGCTCGTTTGAGGGTTTCAAGGAAGCCATGAAAATGGCTGTGCGAAATGCAAAGGAATGGGGTGTGCATAATGACTGAAGTGTTCAAGTTTTATAGGGACAGGCTCAGTGCCTGTCCTTCTTACGGTTTTCAGCAAGGGCATGAAATCCTGTACATGATCACTCGATGTGCTTTCTGGGATTCAACCTTGACTGATGAGGAATTTAATAGTATTATTACATTGGCTGAGGAAGCCCACATAAAAATGATGGAGGATAATTACAATGAAGGATGGAATCAGTAAGACACGAAAGGGCGAAAGGGAGATCGTTTCGGTCTCCCTTCCTCTTCCTGTATATGATGCTCTTCAGCAGGTGGCAGAGCATTATTCTATGAATCGCTCTGCTTTGATTGCCAAAGCCATAGCAGACTATTTGAAGGATTTAGGTCTGAAAGTTGGTGAAAAGTGATGCCCAAGGTGACAGAGCCATCGTTCAAGTTTTGGTACAAGGAGGATTGGTATACCGTACAGGGTGCCAAGACCATGTTAAGCACAGGAACCCCTGATGATATTTCAACTATGAGAAGCGAATACACAAGAATGAGGGATGTCGCTCAAAAGCGTGTAAAGCGTTTGCAAAAGCTGTTTCCTGATACCGTAGGAGCGAAACAAAAGTATGATACCGGAAAGAAGAACAAAGACGGAGAACCCATCTACGCAAGCGGTTTTCAGAAATTGCGAGATATTCAACCCAAGGATTTTGCTTATGCTTTTTCAGAGCTTGCGAAGTTCCTGAGGGCTAAAGGTAGCACCGTCACCGGACAGAGGGAGATAGAGCGGAAAACCACTGCCAAACTGAATAAGGCAATTGGTGATGAGGACGAGAAGGGGAATCCGATTACCCCAGTTAATCAGGGCAATTACTGGAGAGTCATCAAGATTCTGAACGAGGCCAGAAGGCTAAAAATCACCTATGGTTCAGATAAGATAGTTGAGTTAGCGGATGCCACATTGGCACTGTCAAAAGATCAGTTTGATGTCATCCTTGATAATCTGGAGACAGCCCTAAGTCATTCCGATACCATAGGCGTTTCCCTTGCTGTGTACATGGAAAAGCATGATATAACAAGCTACCAGATGATTGACATGGATGACTTTATTCAAATGTTAGGAAGGTAAATTTTCATGGTTGTAAATTGTGCGGAATTTCAACCGGAACTCTATTTTGCAAAACCCCCACTGCTCAAAAACAGAAGGGGCAATCCCGGAGGGAAGAAACGGCATTATATCGGTATTACGACCGCTTTTGACATTGAGACAACTTTGCTCGATGATGTCACCCAAAGCGTGATGTATATCTGGCAGTGGCAGTTTGGCGAGGATTACACCGTCATAGGACGGACTTGGGATGAATTTCTTGACCTCCAGAAGCGAATCAAGGCAGTATTGCCAGAAAACAGATGGCTTGTAGTGTATGTGCATAATCTCTCATACGAGTTTCAATTCCTGAAGGGCGTTTATACATTCTTCCCTGACGATGTATTTGCCGTTGCTTCCCGTAAGGTAGTAAAAGCCGATATGTGGGGATGTTTTGAGTTTAGGTGCAGTTATAAGCTGACCAATATGTCCCTGAAGCAGTTTACTTCCAAGATGATGGTGAAGCACCAGAAACTCTCCGGTGACGAATTTAACTATTCAGTAAAGCGGTATCCGTGGACCCCCTTGAGTGATGAAGAGTTGGAATATTGCATAAATGACGTTCTGGGCCTTGTGGAAGCTGTAAACGCTTTAATGGCACGAGATGGGGACAATTTACAGACCATACCCCTGACCTCTACTGGATATGTGCGAAGAAACGCAAAAAGAGCCTTGAAAGACGGTTCGGTGCATCACAATTTCGTTTATTCTATTCTTCCAGATATTGAAACCTACAGGGCATTGCGTGAAGCCTTCAGAGGTGGGAATACCCATGCAAATAGGTATTATGCTGGGGATATCGTGGAAAACGTTCATAGTGCAGATAGAAGCAGTAGTTATCCTGCTGTCATGTGCAATTGCGAATACCCAATGTCTGTTTTTACGCCCATTCTGAAGAAGGACTTGAATCCCGGTTATATCAGCAGATGTATCACTGTACGCCATAAAGCACTCTTGCTGAGAATTGGGATCAGAAATTTGAGACTGCGTGATCCGTACTGGGGATGTCCATATCTGAGCAAAGACAAGTGCCGGAACATTCATAAGGCAGTAGACACCGAGGATAATGGACGGATTCTGGAAGCTGAATATCTGGAAACCACTATAACAGACATTGACCTTAAAATCATCATGGAAGAGTATCAGGGAGAGATTATATTCCTTCAGGGGTGGTACGCTTCATACAAGAAACTTCCTCAGCCGCTGATTAACGAAGTGATAAAGTATTATAAGGATAAGACCGAATTGAAGGGTGTGAAGGGGCAGGAAGTGTTTTATGATAAAGCCAAAGCTCTGTTGAACTCCCTGTATGGCATGATGGCACAAGACCCTGTTAAGCATAATCTGATTTTTCAACAGGTGGGAGACTGGGAAGAGGACACAACCCTATCAGATGAAGAAATCCTTGGTAGAAGCAATGCAAAGGCGTTTTTAGCTTACCAGTGGGGAGTCTGGGTGACAGCCCACAGCAGAGATGCACTTGAAAGGGGGATAAGATTAGTCCATGAGACGGGTGGAGCGGATTTTGTGTATTGCGACACTGATAGTGTCAAGTATACTGGCACTGTTGACTGGAGTGGGTATAATATGGCTCGTATTGAGGAGTGTAGAGATTCTGGCTCAATGGCTACAGACCCTTCAGGTGTGACCCACTATATGGGAGTATTTGAAACGGAAGACCTGAAGGATACCGGATATGCATATCGGTACTTTAAAACACTGGGGGCAAAGAAATATGCGTATGTGGAAAGAGAGGGCGAGGGAGTTCACTGCACTATTGCGGGAGTCAATAAGAAGAAAGGCGGTAAGGAACTTGACAAACATGGTGGCCTATCGGCATTTGCTGAGGGGTTTATTTTCAGGGAGGCAGGTGGAACCCAAGCAGTATATAACGATTCCCCTGAAATTGATCATGTGGACATTGAGGGCCGCAGTCTCCCGATTACTTCTAACGTTGCTATCCTGCCATCAGAATACACACTGGGGATAACCGGAGAGTATGAAAGAATTTTGAAATATTCTAAAAACTATCTTTACAATCCATACATTGTGTGATAAACTTAATAAGGTGGTTGAAGGCGAGCGTGGACGAAGGGTATTCCAGAGAGCGTGCGCAAACAAGCGGGAACCAGCAACACCACGGACTATGCGAAGACCCGGATACCGCCAGAACAACAACTTATAGGAGGACTCAAACATGGAAATCATCAAAAAGACTGAAGGACTGACCTCTGCTGACCTGTATGCTCTGACCAAAGGCAATGATGTTCGCAAGATGGCTGACATGAAGGGCGAAGTGCTGGATGTGCTGAAGTATGTTCTGTACAAGGACGAGGATGTGCATGGTAACCCCATGACCGTTCTGGCTGTGGAAACCGTGGATGGTGCCAAGTATGCCACCAACAGTAAGACCTTCACCCGCAACTTCAGCGATATTCTGGCTATCTATGAAGCCGGGAATGAAGAGATTCCGACTCGTTTCATGGTGGGCAGTGGCAAGAGCAGAAGCAACCGTGAATACCTAACCTGTGATATTGCCCAGTGAAAATCTATGATACCTCTGGTTATGTAAACGTGAGGGATATCCTTGATGAAGGGTATCCCTTTAATTTCTTGGTAGGTGGGCGTGGCACTGGAAAGACCTACACGACCTTGAAGGTTGCCAAGGAAGATGGTAGGCGTTTCATGCTTATGCGGAGAACCCAGTCTCAAGCCGACTTGATCAGTAAGCCAGAGTTCAGCGTTTTCAAACCTTTGAATCAGGACTTAGGGTGGAATGTCATGGTAAGGAGCATCAGCAAGTATAACTCCATGTTCTACGAGCCTTTGGGAGAGGACTCGGAGGGAATAATTGGGTACACCTGTGCGCTGTCTACTCTTTCCAATATGAGGGGTTTTGATGCTTCAGATATTCAGCTTCTTATCTATGATGAATTTATCCCGGAGAAGCATGAGAGATTACTGAAGAATGAGGCAGATGCACTCTTCAATGCCTATGAAACGATGAACCGGAACAGGGAGTTGAAGGGCGTTGCTCCCATCCAGATGGTATGTCTCGCCAATGCTAACGATATCACGAATCCTGTTTTTGAAAGCCTAAAGCTAATCAGGATAGCAGACAAGATGCAGAAGGGAAATTCTGATAGGTGGACAGATGATAAAAGAGGGATTCAGCTTATCATGCTCCATCGCTCCCCTATCAGCAAACAAAAATCGGAAACAGTGCTTTATAATTTGACAGACGGTTCAGAGTTTGCGAACATGGCACTGGATAATGATTTTAATGTGAACCGCCAGCACGTTAAGCCCAGACCGCTATCAGAGTATGTGCCTGTGTGTTCTGTAGGAGAGTTGTGCATCTATCGGCATAAGGCAGAGAACCGGATGTATGCTACCACCCATCTCAGCGGGATATTTAATAGGAAATATTCCTTGTCCGATACTGACCGCTTGCACTATCAAAGGATATACAGGAGCCACTGGGATATGTATATCAGCGGTAAGATAGATTTTGAGGATGTACTTTCCGAAAAGCTGTTTATCAAATACTGGGAAACCCCTTGACGGAGAAGCATGGAACAGTTATTATAATTGTGGTGGGTATCCTGCCCAGTGCAAGCCCCGGAAGGGCGGGCATGACTCCGCACAGTCATAAAGGACACCCACCTTATTATTTGGGAAGGAGGATGGATATGGATGCTATTGTGAGTCTGTTCTCCAATCTCGCTGTGCCTGTTGCCTGTCTGATTGCCACATTTTACCTGTGGAATAAAGAGCGGGAAGATCATAAGCAGGAGCAGAAGGAACTGACGGAAGCCATCGCAAACAACACGATCGTTATGCAGAAGCTCGTAGACAAACTGGGAGGGGACTAATGATCATGAGAACTACAGGGCAGGAAGTTGCTAAACAGGCTGTCAATGGTGACTATTTAGGGAAGCCCTATAGCAAGTATGACTGCCAAGCATTTGTTGAACAGGTGCTGAAAGACCTTGGTGTACGGAAGACAGATGGAAGCCCTTATAATTGGAAGGGAAGCAACTCAATGTTCCGCAACAACATCCGATGGAGAGGGACGATTGATGAGTGCCAGAAGAAGTTTGGATGCATCCCGCAAGGGGCTTTCCTTTTTCTGGTAAAGCATGACGGCGGGGAAGTTGAGAGAGGGTATCATGATGACCTTGGCAACGCTTCTCACGTTGGTTTATACATTGGCTCTTCCCCATTTCCCGTAATGGACTCTGAACCCACAGGTGGAGTGCAGTATCGGAAACTCTCTATCTTTACTCATGTCGGACTCATGACCATGATCGACTATTCCACCAATTCAGAACCAACTCCCAGAACCGAACTGGATGCAGTAAAAGCCGTCCACACTCTGAGGGACGAGAACAGCACCGATGAAGAGTGCTTGAAAGCCTTGAAATTCTTGACAAAATATTGTAAGGAGGTTAATATCTAATGGAACTCAACGACATTCTCAGTCTCGTAAAGGCAGGTTTTACCCGTGAAGAAATCAGAGAAATGGAACTATCGCAAGCACCCGTACAGCCTAACCCAGTCTCCGTACAGGAACCAGTTAATGTACCTACACAGGAACCCGCACCCGCACAGGTTGTCGAACCCGTTGCCGTTGCCCAACCCGCACCCCAACCCACACAAGCACCCGCTGAACCGACTATGGCAGAGATTATGCAGAGCATTGCAAAACTGACCAGTGCGGTACAGGCGAATGCGATTGCCCAGAGTGTGATTCCCGGAGGTGCTACTCCGCAAGCACCAACCGCAGAAGATATGCTTGCGGAGATCATCAGACCGACATACAAGGCAAGGGAGTGATTAAATGTTTGAGCTTGTCGGTGCAGTACGAAACCTCTGTACAATTTTGGCGCAGATTGAGAAAGACTTACAGACGCTTATCAAACAGGGGAAACCCGAAGAAAAGACTAATGGAGGTACAAAGAAATGAGTGTAAATACCTTGACTTTTCAGCAGAGCAGTGCGGTACTCAACGATTTGGTTAAACAGGCAACTGGCAGAAGCGCAGTTATCAATACTGAAGCAGACTTCATTTCCGTTGCCCAGACCGCATTGACCCTTGGCAATGATGTTATTTACAACACGCTGTCTAATGTACTGGCCCGTACTATCTTTTCTATCCGTCCCTATTCCGCCACCATGCGTGGACTGGAAAAAGACCTCCCGCAGTGGGGTGCGTATATGCGGAAGTTTAATATCGTTGCTTCTGACTGGAAGGATGATGACGCTTATAAGTATCCTGTCACCTTCGATGCTACCCAGACTGGCAACCCCACTGGCAACGGGTTGAGCGTTGACCACTGGATTATCAATAAAAGAGACTTCATCCAGACGAATTTCCTTGGGCAGAGCGTTTTCTCTGACCACTATACCGTCTTTGAAGATCAGCTTGAAACTGCTTTCCGTTCCTCTGCGGAGTTTGGACAGTTTTTGTCCATGATCACCACTGACATGAGCAACAAGGTTGAACTGGCGAAGGAGAACATGAGCCGTGGACTGGTTGCCAACTTCATCGGGGGTTTGATCGCTGAGAACAACGCCACCCGGAACATTCACCTCTTGACCGAATACAACGCCCTGACTGGCCTGTCCCTGACTGCCACCACTGTCTATCAGCCCGAAAATTATGGGCCGTTTATGAAATGGGTGTATGCTCGGATTGCTTCCGTTGCTTCTCTGTTCAAGGAAATGTCCACCCGCTACCAGACCACTATCAGTGGCAAGCCCGTACCCCGTCACACTCCCTATAGTAAACAGAAGATGTATATGCTCGGACAGGATCGGTATCAGCTTGATGCCCGTGTTCTGGCTGACACCTTCCACGACAACTACCTCAAGTATGCCGATGTAGAAACGCTGAATTTCTGGCAGGGGATTGATACTCCTGACAAGATCATGGTTACCCCCACCTATACCAATACTTCTGGTGTGGCTACCACTGGCGATGCTGTTAGCAAGACTGGTGTGTTCGCTCTCCTGTTTGACGAGGATGCAATGGGTTGGGCAATGATTCACGAAAAGGTTATCCCCACTCCCGTCAATGCTCGTGGCGAGTATCGCAATCTGTGGTATCATATGCGCTTGCGGTGCTTCTCTGACAACACTGAGAAGGGTGTTGTGTTCCTGCTCGACTGATGTAGATCAGACGGGCAAGGGGATAGTTGGAAACGGCTATCCCCTATTCTTTTATGGAGGTATCATGAATGGAAATTGATTTTTTCATTAACTTTGACAAGAGAGTCAATAGCACTAAAAGGCCCGTTGTCGGAGGACTGGTGGAAAAATACACCCTTACCGGGAATCTGAAAGAGCCTTGCAGTGTTATGAGTCCCGTTATCAATATACAGAACATTCCTGTTCAAAATGCCCCTTGTGTTTTCACTTATGCATGGATACCAAGGTTTTATAGATACTACTTTGTCAAAGACTGGGTGTGGAATGATGGACTGTGGACAGTGCAACTTGAAGTAGATGTACTGGCAACTTATAAACCACATATCGGAGAAACCTACGCTTATATTGAAAGGGCCTCTGCAGATGCTCAGGGCAATACTCCTTACTATAACGGAAACATTATTGATAGGATGTATCCTGCAAAAAACGATTTTGATACGGACAGCATCCTGCTTGATGCTCCGTGGACTGGTTGGGATATTGAAGACGGGTGCTATGTACTTGGTATTATATCACGAACCAATATATCCAATGTGGGAGGTGCGGTACAATACTATGCGCTGACTCATACACAGATACGGGATTTGTTAGAGTATATGCTAAATGACACTTTCTATGATAATGCGGGTTTTTCCGCTACCAATCCTGATTCACAACTGACACACGACCTTGCAAAAGCCATTGTAAACCCTATTCAATATATCACATCATGTATGTGGTTTCCATGTGCTGTGAGCAGATTTACCACTGCCGACCCAATCACCATTAAAGTTGGCCCGTGGACAACTCTCGGCACAGGAAGCCCTATTTTATCCAGAGTTGGATATCGTTCTGACTTTTCGGTGACTGTTCCTTCACACCCACAGGCTTCAACCCGTGGAGCATATCTAAACTATAGCCCCTATAGCAGAATCCTCTGTATGCTTCCGCCATTCGGTGCATTTACAATTGATCCGTCTTATATTCCCGATGACCGCACAATCGTATTCACCATACAGGTGGATGGTATCACAGGAAAAGCGTGTTTACAGATTTGCAGAGAAGATACCACACAAGGAAAAACCGACTTTTTCTATGAGTCCTCCGCAATGTTTGGGGTTCCAATTCAATTGGCTCAGCTCGCTACTGATTATATCGGAGCAATCAAAGGTGCCGTAACTACAATAGGAAGTGCTGTGGCAGGTGTTACTGCATCTTCCTTTACGGGTGGAGCGATGGGAGCAATGATGACTCTTGGCTCAATCGGAAATACATTATCAGCACTTCAGCCACAGGTAACATCTGAAGGTGTGAATGGCTCATTCATTGCATTTGAAAGATTGACAGGGACATTTCCTCGACTTACTGTCCAGTTTGTGAAAGTTGTAGACGAAGACAACACGGAAATCGGCAGACCGCTCTGTGAAGTAAAACAGATACAATCACTTTCTGGCTATATCAAATGTGGTGAATGTACTGTGGATTTCTATGCTTTTGAAAGTGAATTAAATAAAATCCATTCCCTGATGCTGAACGGGTTCTTCTGGGAGTGATGCTATGAACTTGACACTAATTAACGGATTTTATTTAGCTACAGACCACAGAGCAGGTGGGTGGTCGGGAACTCCAACCGCTGAGCAGATCAGCAACGCTAATATCATTCGCTCCTTTTTCCTTAATGAAGGTTGGACACTACAGGCGATATGCGGAATGCTCGGATGTATGCAGGGGGAGTCTACTATCAATCCCGGATTCATTGAGGAAACAAACCGCTATCGACTGCCAAATAGTGCATCAAGTTTATCAGATGTCCCGAACAGTGTGATGCTTAATTTCTATGGAGAATATTATGGACTGACTACCAGACGTTTCGCAATAGGACTAATCCAGTGGGATGGCTATTCTACCAGAAACAATATAAACGGACAGAAACTAGTAAATTATGCCACTGATAACAATATTCAGTGGTATGATGGCTGGACTCAAATGTACCGAATAAGGGGAGAGTGGCAATATGATGTAAACAATCAGAAGCATTCATTCTTCTCTGTAGTGCGCTGGAACGGAACTGATTGGAGTTACTGGAACTATCCCACCACCACCATGAGTCCGGAGGATTGCGCTTCCGTATGGACATATGGTGTGGAGAAAAATAAGGGCGGGCCGGGATACAGACCTGCTAACGCCAGATGGTTCTATGATTACTTTACAAGTGAGGATGCCCCGTCTATAATACCACCAGAGGAGTTTTTAGACCCCCTCCCATATGACCCAGATGAACCGCCTTTTGACCCAGATGATCCCACTCCACCAGAACCCTCTGGTGCCGACTATCTTCCCGCTTGGCTACTATATGCAATATTAAGAAAGAAACGGAGGGAATACAAAGTATGCCGAAAGATGTAGGATGGGGAGTCCCCGAAACGTATGATTACATCAATATGTACAATTCATCCTTCAGCCCTTCCACAGTTCATGTCAAGAACGTTGCTCTTCAGAGATTCTTCCGCAGATACTTGTTCCAGAAAGCTATTTCCGTCTTTGAATGGAAACTCCCGGAAACATGGAACAGGGACTACTTCCTGTATGTTCTCTATGCTTGGGGATATATTGGAGTAGTTGAAACCAATAAGTTTGGCGTTATCTGTCAAGCAGGTGTGCCATACGGATATGACATTTACTATCAACCCACCAACCTCATTATAACTAACCCTCTTCTGAAAGGTGCATTGCAACCCCGTATTGGTAAAGAATGTACAGTGTTTAAACTGCAACCGGATTGGGGTGGGATCAATGACCTTGTGAATTACTACGCAGACATGATGGCTCTCTGTGCTGAGACTGCTTCCGTAAACCTTTTGAACTCCCACCTGTCCTTTGTGTTCCCGGCTAAAGATAAACCAACAGCAGAAACCTATAAGAAACTCTTTGACAAGGTTGCAGGTGGTGAACCCTGTGTAGTGGTAGATAAACAGCTTTTCAAGGAAGACGGCACTCAAGTTTGGAATGCTTTCCAACAGAACATCGGACAGAACTATATCGTAGACCGGGTTCTTTCTGATATGAGAAAGATTGAAGCCATGTTCGACACGGACATCGGCATTCCCAACGCCAACACAGACAAGAAAGAACGACTCATTACGGATGAAGTTAACGCTAACAACATTGAAACCATTACACGTTGTGAACTCTGGCTTGAACAGCTTAAGAAGAGCACTGACGATACGAACGTCATGTTCGGAACTACCATCTCCGTTGACTGGAGACACGACCCCGATAAGATGATTGTTACGAATACACAGGAGGATGAAAGCTACTATGGGAAGAGCCGTTAATCTGTCCCCTCTGGGACTGTATAATTGGGATTCGACCATCTTTGACCTTATGCAGATTCCGTCTGCACTGGACAGGGATACCCTCATTCAGAACTTGCTCGCCGAAACCGCAGAACTGGAAGTGCTCTATCCTAACCCCATTGTATTTAAAAATTTGGTGGGCGTATGGAGTGCCAAGCAGATTGACATCTGGAACAGGCTATACGCTACTACACAGTACGATTATAACCCCATTGAGAACTATAACCGTTATGAGACAGGCAGTGAGACGGGTACTGGTAGCACTACGCACAGCGGTACAGACAGCACTACAGAAACCACTACACACGGCGGTTCAGATGGCAGGACAGAAGCTATCACTACTGGTGGTAAAGATACTCTGGATATGACCCGACAGGAAGGTGGTACTGAAGGAAAAACTGGCACTATCGGTGTGGAACAGGGTGGCACTGAAGCCGTTGCTACCAACAAGCAGGAGGGTGGTACTGAAAGCAAATCCGGCACTGTTGGCATGGAACAGGGCGGTACGGAAGCTGTTGCCACAAGCAGACAGGAAGGCGGTACTGAAAGCAAATCCGGTACTATCGGCATGAAACAAGGCGGTACAGAAGCTGTTGCCACCAACAAGCGTGAAGGTGGAAGCGAAAGCAAATCTGGCACTGTTGGCATGGAACAGGGCGGAACAGAAGCCGTTGCCACTAACAAGCGTGAAGGTGGAAGTGAAGCCGAAAATACTACCTCTTCCATCGAACATGGCGGACAGGATCAGGTACAGGGTTATGATACCAAAGGCCATTGGATCGCGGGATTTGATTCACAGCCCGTATCCGCTACCACTGACGGACTTGTGAAACAGACCAGAGATCAAGATGATGCTTCGACCACTACCACTTATGGAAAAACAGAAGATGGTACAGGGAGCAAAACCACCACCTTCGGAAAGACCAACACGGACACTGAAACAACTACTTTCGGAAAGACCGAAGATACTACAACTTCTGAAACCACCACCTTCGGGAAGACTAACACGGATACTGAAACAACCACTTTCGGGAAGACAGAAGATACTACAACTTCTGAAACCACCACCTTCGGGAAGACTAACACGGATACTGAAACAACTACTTTCGGGAAGACCGAAGATACTACAACCTCTGAAACCACCACCTTCGGGAAGACTAACACGGACACTGAAACCACTACATTCGGAAAGACTGAAGATACAGATACTTCAGAAACTATTACATTCGGAAAAACAGAGACTAACAAGGATGAAACCACCTACGGCAAGACGGAGAATATACAGGAAACCCGAACCTATGGAGAAACAGTCAATAAGACTGGCGGACTTACACATGGTGAACAGGTTGCTACCACCAGTAATGGTGGACATGAACTTCATGCACATGGTAATATCGGTGTAACTACCACCCAGAACCTCATCAAAGAACAGAGACAGATTGAACTTTTTAATGTGTATGATATAATTATTGAGGACTTCAAAATGCGGTTCTGCATTTTGGTTTATTAAGGAGGAGACAGAATGAATAGTGGTGCTTTCGGTGAGAATTTCCCCTATAGCAACTTCCATGACCTTAACATGGATTGGATTATCAAGATCGCAAAGGACTTCCTTGACCAGTATACACACATTCAGCAAGTCATTCAGACCGGACTTGATGATATGGCAGAAAGCCGGGAGACGGGACTTTCTGAACTGAACCAGAAAACACTTGATGGGCTGGCAGACCTTCAGACAAAGTATGACGCCTTAGATGGACTTCTGCAAGCATGGTATAATACACACTCCGCAGACATCGCAGAACAACTAGCAAACGCACTGAATGATTTGAATGCTTGGTACACAGAGCATGAAGGATATCTGGATCAGTATGTGCAGGATTCTATCACGCAATTCAATACATCGGCAGATCAGAAAGCGCAACAGACAATTGCCAGCATCCCTTCAGACTACACCACTCTGTCCAATGATGTCAGTGATTTAAAGAGCGCTTTATATTTTAATAAAACATATGAAACGCAAGAAATTGAATACCATACCGGAACGATTTCGTCAAATGGTGGTGTAAACCCGGGTATAACAGATTACCAGTATTCAGATGCAATTAAACTAAATAAGGGTGACGTTATTTATATAAACAACCTTAAAAAAATCTTTAGAATAAGACGATATAATGGTAAGCCGATTATTGGAACAACCGTTCCTGACCGTTTGATAGAAGTAGAAAGCACCTATTTGAATGAAGATCAAGAACAGGAATATGTGGCTCTTGTATGGGATAAGAGAGTTGCAGGAACAAATCCCTCTATAATTGTATGTAAAAATATAGCCAGAAACGCAAGCGATTTGCATGATGGGTTGATGTCATCTGAAGACAAACGCTCTTTAGATTTTTTAGTAAACGCAGAAGAGCAGGATGTTGTTTATGGCACAGGAACAGTGTCAACGACAAATGGTGCCATCAATCCGCAAGCTACAGACTTTCAATACTCCAGCGCAATTTATTTAAAAAGCGGAGATATGGTTCGACTTGATGATTATAAAACGATTTACAGAATCGCGAGATATAATAACGAACCTGTAATTGGAACAACTGTTCCAAACCGGGCTGTAACAGAAGTATGTGATTATTTTGTTGAAGATCAAGAGCAGGAATACGTTGTACTTGTATGGGACACGAGGATTGCAGGAACAGACCCGAAAATTTATGTGCATCATTCTTCAGCGACTGACATTCCATTAGCCACTCCCACACGAGACGGCCTGATGTCTAAAGAAGATAAGGGGAAATTGGACGGTTTGAGTGATGAAGTTGCCACTCCAGCAAGAAATGGCCTGATGTCCAAATCTGATAAAGCGAAACTTGATAATATAGTCAATCCGGGAACAATAACAATCGAAGGAAGCGGAGTAACAAAAAATGCATCGGCTTATGGATTTCTCCCGACAAAAACAGGAACAGAAAATTCGGCGGCTTTACAGAATGCGGTTAATGGTGGTGGCACGATCCTGATTGATTACCCGGGTGTGTATGATGTATGCGACACATGCATTCTTGAGTCGAATACACACTTGGTCTTTGGATCCAATGTATTTATCAATAGAGTAAAAGACGCACAGAACAAAACTGCCGTATATCCATTTGTGAATGCAGGATCATATGGAAATGATTATGACGAAAATATATCTATTACAGGGCTTCATTTAATAACAAATGGTTTAGGTATTGGAACAAATGGAACTGTAATTACCGGACAGCGTGGACAACTCTCTTTTGCAAATATTAAAAATTTAACTATTACCGATTTTGAAGTACTGGATGGTACTGATACGCTGGATTATAATATCCATGTTCAAAGATTTGAAAATCTGACTATCAAAAATGTAAAAATTATAAGTCAAAAGGATGGAATACATTTAGGAACAGGAAAACATTTTATCATTCAACATGCTTATTTTATTACAAATGACGATGCTATTGCACTAAATACCATTGATTATTCATCTGGCATGACCGCAGGAACAAGGTATCTTGGATGGATTGAGGATGGTATTATAGAAGATATTACCTTCGCACAAGACAATAATTATCGAACGGGAAGAGGATTGTTTTTGTTAAGCGGTGCATGGAAAAACTGGACATCTGGAAATTCATATAGAACCTACGGAGATTTTGCCGTATCTAATGGTCGCATCTACACAACAAGCGGTGAAAGGACAAGCCCGGCAACAGAAGTTATTAGCACAGTGCGGCCCACACATGAATCTGGAACACAAACCTATTCAGATGGTGTTACATGGTATATGATGCAAAATGTAGACGTTGGATATAATAGTGGTGTTAAAAATGTTGTATTTAGAGATATCTATATTTCACGTTCTTCAAGCGCTGTTTTAACTGCATCTATGGACAATGATCCGTTTTTAAGATCATATTATCCGGGTTCCATTCCGCCTGTTCTGGAAAACATTATGCTCGAGAATATTTTCACAACAGATGAACGTGTTGACCGACTAATCAACAGTACATCTTGCATCAGAAACCTACGAATTGAAAATGGTGTATATAATATGATCTCACGGCTTGGACGTTTTTATAATGCGTTTACATCTAATTATCAAAATTCAGAAGTTACATTCAACAACATATTTTTCAAACTAAACAATAACAATAAAAATCTGTTCTTGATCGAAGGTAATGCAACATTGAGAACGAGAATCTCAAACAGTCTCGGTAATTTTAGTGAAGTCGCACCAACGATAGGAAACGGGGTGACCTTGTTATCAAATGACCTTGGCATAAATTAAATAACACTTTAACACTTTATCGTACTAAAGTGCCCTCGGAGACGGGGGCATTTTCTTATGCACACCTATTTGTATTATGTAATGGG